>JADMIO011294159.1_pt1 | contig 72157 bp, 52 predicted proteins | sample 8958161 | NCBI WGS metagenome assembly JADMIO01 (sample SAMN16585339, study PRJNA669376) | soil metagenome | isolation source: Crop rotation soil | place: USA: Cullars Rotation, Alabama | collected 2011 | reverse complement strand
GCCGCGACTTCAAGTCACGTGAATTCCAAGCTTCGGATCCCACTGTGCTGGAAAGGAACAACGGCCCACAGAGGAAGGGCGACGACTTGCCGCGGAACATAAGGTTCGGAACGTGGCAGCGTGGCAGTCGTTACAGGCACTGCGTCCGCAGCGATTTCATCCGCCGTGACGACCAGCTTGTCATTGGCGCCGGTCGTGTGATTCCGCAATGTGGCTTCAGGCTGATCGGACACCAGTTTGTACTCTTTAAAACAAGACCTCATATTAGCTCACAGCCGGTCGGCAGACAAGTCAACGCCCAGGAGGAACTGAGGGATTCCGTCCTATTACTGGTAGCGTATTTTTCAAGAAAGAATGCGCGAGAAAACTGACTGAAAAAAGTACCGGGCGAATGCGCATTGTAGGTGTGGGTATACGCGATGTTCAAGTCGGGAAGGCTGGACTTGCAAATCGGTACGCCTGCGCGTAAAGTTCATGAGGGAGGATGTGAATGGCTTTTTGTCCGAATTGCGGTACTCAGGTAAGTGGGCAGTTTTGCCCGAAATGTGGAACGAACATGGCCGGATCGGCCCCCCTGCCTCCACCCCCACCCGGCGGCGGTTCGGCGCCCATGGCCACCAATCTGGCATCGGCGCTCTGCTACTTTACGCTGATCGCAATCGTTTTCCTGGTGATTGAACCGTACAACAAGATGCGGGAAGTCCGTTTTCACGCCTGGCAATCGATCGCGCTGGCCGTCGCCATCACGGTTCTGCAAATCGCGCTGGGCATCGTCCGGGCGCTGTTCTGGTCGATATCGTCGTTCCTGGGCATGATGATAGCGCTGGTCTCGACGCTAGTTTCCTTCGGCACGCTCCTGCTGTTTCTATACCTGGCTTTCAAGGCTTACAACAACCAGCGCATCGTGCTGCCGGTAGTCGGACCGTTTGCCGAGAAGCAGGCTTAAGCTGGATGTATCTTTCCGTCTGACGTAAGGCGGAGACGCATGCCGCGCCAGTCGACCGTGGTTCCGACCGACGCAGCCAACCATACCGCAAATCCAAACAGATCGCGGACCGGCATCATCCACCATCGTGACAGCGACGCACGGTCCGCGAGCGCCGATGCCGATGCGATTCCCGCTCCGATACGCAACGCTAAGACCCCGGCCGCAATTCCCCAATAGCCCGAGGCGGCCGCGAGACAGCACCAGAAGGTCGCCTGTGTGATCACATAACCGTAGTATCCGGAAGGCCGGGAGACGCGAATCGTTCGGGACCAACGCACCTGGTGCTTCCAAACGTCAGCCCAAGTACCCGCGCCCAGAGTGGTCTCGACGACCGTGTCGGCAAACGCAACCTGCAGTCCTAGCCGCGTGATGTGGGCGCCGAGTTGGTAATCGTCGGCCAGGTAATCGCCGATCTCGCGGAATCCGCCGATGCGGGCAAGGTCGTTCGCGCGAATCGCCATCGTGGAGCCTAGCGCGAATTCAGCGACGCCCAGAAGACGGGCCACCAACACGCTCGGTGCGAATTCGGTCGCCACTCCCAACGCCTCAAAGCGCGCGGGAAACGAGGCGGCAGTCGCCCGGTAAAGCGCGGTCACCAGCCCGACGCGTGGATCAGAAAGAGGTGCGATGACACTGCGCAGGTAATCGGGGTCGACACGGATGTCCGCGTCGTTGATGACGAGGATGGGGTACTTAGCTGCGGCTGCCAGATCGGATAGAGAGCCCGCTTTCCCGTTTGGCATCGGCGTGGTAACCGGGATTATGCGCAGGCGAGGGTCCCCATGCTCGCGCTGGCAGCCGCGGAGTTCCTCGAGCGCTCGCGTGTCGGTATCGCGCACGCCCAGCAGAAGCTCGAATTGCGGATAGTTCTGGCGAAGATGGGAGTCGATGGCTAACGACAAGCGGTCGTCCCACCCGTATACAGGTTTCAGGATCGAGACGGCAGGAGAGTCGGCGTTGGCGACGGGTGGTGTCGTTTTGCGGCGTCGAAGGGCTGCCACAAGCACAAGTCCGTAGTAGCAGCCCGCGAGGACCGCCGGGACCGCGAGTCCGATACGCCAGGTCAAAGCGAGAGCAGCGCCACGCCGATGCAGACCAGCCCAGCGCCCGCCCAACGCCGCATCTCCACATGCTCCTTCAAAATAGCCTTGGCGAGAATCGTCTCCACAACAAAGCTGACTGCTGTGGCGGGCACCGAGAAGCTCAGGTCGGCGACCGAAACGAGGGTCATGAAAGCGAAGAAGGAGATCGCCATCATGACCACCGAGAGCACGATCAAGTAGTTGCGGCTGATGGCATACGCCACCCGGCCAAGGGCGCCGGGGCGGAAGTCGTGGATTTCGCCATGCCGTCTCATCCCTGCTGCCTGCAGGACCTCGCCAACACTGGTTGCCGCGACGATGATCGCGACCAGGATCCACTTCATGGCTGTTCCTCCGCTTTGCGCGTGGAAGGCGCGGTACGGCTAACCAGCATGACTCCAAGCATGATCAAAAGGACGCCGAACCAGCGCATCAGCGACACCTCTTCGTTCAGAAAGAAGCGGCCGGCCAAAGCGACCAGCACGTAGCCAATCGACGTGACCGGCAGGACGTAGCTCAAATCGGCCCAACTCAACAGGATCATGTGCGAGAAGAGCCATGAAATCAGCAGGGTCACACCCAGTGCCACCCACGGATTGGCAAACGCGATGATGAAATCGACCGGGGAATGTCCCACCAGGCTGCCCACCTGCCGCAAGCCGCGTCCCAGGAAATAGTCGCCGAGCACCTGCGTCAATACCACGATCACCGTGGTGATATGGGTCTTCAACAAAAGGTTGCGGTGAACCGAAGCGCGCACCAGTTCCTCAGCCGGCGAGTCCGCCGCGGCCGGGGTGGACGGAACGCTAGTCACCGGCATTGGCGCTTACGGTCGCCTGCTGCCGCTGCTCGTTAATAAATTTCTTGCGCTTGCCTCGCAGCGCCATGTACTCGCGAGCTTCCTTGGTCAGGCGCCGCCGATCGTGCGAATTCCAGATCGCCTTCCGCACGACACGCCAGATCACTCGCGGACGGAAATAATACTCGCCGTAAAAGCGCTCGACCCAGTCCATCAGTTCAGCCTCGTTCAGGTCCTTGTAGATGACCTTGGGAAGCTGATGACCCACTTCGTCGGTCATGTTGCCGATGGAGATCAGATCGTTCTTGCGGGCGTAGTCGTAGAACTCGGTGCCAGGATAAGGGTGCGCGATCGAAACCTGAATGGTTTCGTTGTCGAGTTTCTTGGCAAAGTCGATAGTCTTGCGAATACTTTCGCGCGTTTCGCCCGGCAGGCCGACGATAAAGTCGCCGTGGATTACCAGGCCGAGCTTCTTGCAGTTCGCCGTGAAGCGCTCGGCCATGTCGATGGTCGCGCCCTTCTTGATGTTCTTGAGAATCTGCGGATCGCCCGATTCATAGCCCACAATCAGGAGCCGGCAACCGGCCTCCTTCATTGCCTTCAAGGTGTCGTAATCGGTGGTGACGCGCGAGGTGCATGACCACGTGAAGTTCAGGGGTTTGAGCTTCTTGCAGAGTTCGATGGTCCGCTCTTTGCGGTAGTTGAAGGTATCGTCATCGAAGAAGATTTCTTTGACCTGCGGGAAGGTTTCGAGCGCGTATTTGACTTCCGCGGCGATGTCATCGGAGGAGCGCAGCCGCCAGCGATGTCCGGAGTGCGTCTGTGGCCAAAGGCAAAAGGTGCACATCGCAGGACAGCCGCGCGAAGTGTAGAAAGAGATAAACGGATTCAGCAGGAACGGTACGTTGTAGTTCGTGACGTCAAGGTCGCGCTTGTAGACCTTGGTTACCCAGGGAAGCTCATCCAGGTTCTCAATCGCCGCCGCTTCGGGGTTGTTGATGATCTCACCATTAGGACCGCGGTAACTCGCTCCCGGAATCTGCTCGATCGGGGTTCCGTTGGCGTACGCGACGATCTGATGATCGAACTCCCGGCGAATAATGAAGTCGATAGCTTTACTGGATCGGAGGGTCTTTTCCGGTTCAACGGTCACCGGAGGTCCGACGAACGCGACTTTGAGTTTCGGGTTCGCATCCTTCATCATTTCCGCGATCTTGACGTCGACGTTGAAGCCAGGAGTGGAGGTGAAGAGCACCAGAAGTTCGTACTGCTTGCCGATCTCGATGGTCTGCTCAATGGAGACTTTGTGCGGAGGCGCATCCAGAACCCTGCTGTCGGGCAGCATGCCGGCAGGGTAGCAAAGCCATACGGGATACCAGTACGACTCGATTTCGCGGGATGCAGGCCAGCGCGAACTGGCTCCACCGTCGAATCCCTCAAACGAAGGAGGATTGAGAAACAAAGTTTTCATTGGAAACTCTATTGTAGCTTGGAATACCTTCCGTTAGATGAGTTTGCGGCGGAAACGATCCACCTTGTCGGAGTGCATGTTACGCTTATTGCCAATCCTTTAAGAGGCCCGATGAACAAGCCGCATCCTCAAGTTTTCCTTATCCGGCATGGCGAGACTGAGTGGAGCCTCTCCGGAGCGCATACCGGTCGAACCGATCTGCCGCTGACCCCCCGCGGTGAAGAGCGAGCTGCCGCCATCGGAAGGTACTTGAACGGCCGCTCGTTCGGTTTGGTCCTCACGAGTCCGCTGAAGCGGGCGAAGGAGACTTGCCGCCTCGCGGGCTACAGCACACCTGCAGTGATAGAAGACAAACTTATGGAATGGGACTACGGCGATTACGAAGGCCGGTCTACGCCGGACATTCAGAAGGATCGACCGGGCTGGAATTTGTGGCGCGATGGCGTCGTCAACGGTGAGACGATTGGCGAGGTTGGGGAAAGGGCGAAGCAAGTTATCGGCAGGGTCATCGGGGTCGCGGGTGATTGCGCCCTATTCGCGCATGGTCATATACTCCGGATTCTTACGGCGGCATGGCTGGAGCTGCCGCCAGAGGGTGGACGATTGTTCGCGTTGGACACGGCCTCGGTCAGTATCTTAGGGTGGGAGAGGGAAACGCGAGCGATTCGTTTGTGGAACCGATCAAGTGAGCTCTAAAACGTGTGTTGACTCACGAAAATCTTCTGGAGGGAGTCCCGGAAGGGTGCGGCTAGCTTGGTTGGAGCTGATCGATTCTCTAGTAGAATGAAGGGCTTAAGCTACAATGTTAGCGCGTGATTACTTTTTTAAAGAAATCGTGAAAAAAAGCTTGCCATGAAGGTGCTCGAATGTTATTCTGAACAAGTCGCCGCAAGAAACGGCCTTTGAAGAGCGAGGCGCGACGGTAGTTCACAGAAGTTGCGTGACACCATCTTGCAAACTTCGCATCGCGGTGATAAAGTAGTAGCAAAGGTCAAGTAAGGAACGGTAACAAACCTTGGTTCCCCCAACCTAGTTGGCAGGTGAGCCAAGAGGATACGCACCTTCCTGTAGTTATTTAAAATCGATCTGAAATTTTTCGCGGTCGGCAACACAGGTGTAATAAGAGCTTGTGCCTGACTGAGCTGGAAAGCCAGTTAGGAAGTTGATCGCAAACGAGTTTCGAGGCCTGTGATTTCCGGCTGGGCTAGAACCCTTGGGTTATTGGCGTAGCTTCGGGAGTTACAAAGATCTTTGACAATCTGGTTGGATGCACTAATTTACTTCGTCAGAACTTTGAGTTGTACCGGGACGATTAAACTCACAAATTCAAACGAGAGTTTGATCCCGGCTCAGAATCAACGCTGGCGGCGCGCCTAACACATGCAAGTCGAACGAGAAAGTCCGCAAGGATGAGTACAGTGGCGTACGGGTGAGTAACACGTGGATCATCTACCCTCTTGTGGGGAATACCGTTGGGAAACCGACGACAATACCGCATAAGCTCGAGAGAGGAAAGCAGAAATGCGCAGGAGGAGGAGTCCGCGGCTGATTAGCTAGTTGGTGAGGTAATGGCTCACCAAGGCTCAGATCAGTAGCCGGCCTGAGAGGGCACACGGCCACACTGGCACTGAAACACGGGCCAGACTCCTACGGGAGGCAGCAGTGGGGAATCTTGCACAATGGGGGAAACCCTGATGCAGCGACGCCGCGTGAGCGATGAAGCCCTTCGGGGTGTAAAGCTCTTTCGGCAGGGAAGATTATGACGGTACCTGCAGAAGCAGCTGCGGCTAACTACGTGCCAGCAGCCGCGGTAATACGTAGGCAGCAAGCGTTGTTCGGAGTTACTGGGCGTAAAGGGTGTGTAGGCGGTTGGATAAGTGTGGTGTGAAATCTCCCGGCTCAACTGGGAGGGTGCGCTACAAACTGTCTGACTAGAGTGCGGGATGGGAAAGTGGAATTCCTGGTGTAGCGGTGAAATGCGTAGATATCAGGAGGAACACCGGTGGTGTAGACGGCTTTCTGGACCGTAACTGACGCTGAGACACGAAAGCGTGGGTAGCAAACAGGATTAGATACCCTGGTAGTCCACGCCCTAAACGATGCATATTTGGTGTGGGTCATTCATTTGATCCGTGCCGGAGCTAACGCGTTAAATATGCCGCCTGGGGAGTACAGTCGCAAGGCTGAAACTCAAAGGAATTGACGGGGGCCCGCACAAGCGGTGGAGCATGTGGTTCAATTCGACGCAACGCGAAGAACCTTACCTAGGCTCGAACGGCTTTGGACAATCCCCAGAAACGGGGACTTCCCGCAAGGGACCGGAGTCGAGGTGCTGCATGGCTGTCGTCAGCTCGTGTCGTGAGATGTTGGGTTAAGTCCCGCAACGAGCGCAACCCCTGTCCTGTGTTGCCATACCTTAATCGGTGGAACTCGCAGGAGACCGCCAGGGATAACCTGGAGGAAGGTGGGGATGACGTCAAGTCCTCATGGCCTTTATGTCTAGGGCTACACACGTGCTACAATGGACGGTACAAAGGGTCGCCAACCCGCGAGGGGGAGCCAATCCCAAAAAACCGTTCTCAGTTCGGATTGCAGGCTGCAACTCGCCTGCATGAAGCTGGAATCGCTAGTAATGCCGTATCAGAACGATGGCGTGAATACGTTCCCGGGCCTTGTACACACCGCCCGTCACATCACGAAAGTGGGTTGTACTAGAAGTCTGCAGGCTAACCCGCAAGGGAGGCAGCGGCCCAAGGTATGACTCATGATTGGGGTGAAGTCGTAACAAGGTAGCCGTAGGAGAACCTGCGGCTGGATCACCTCCTTTCTAAAGAGACCGTGGCTGGAGTTCCGCACAATGTACAGCGGAGCAGCCGTTCCAGTCCATTCCGTTCCGGATCTCTTGCTCTTAGTTCGGAAGTTGTTAGAGTGGCTTTGTGAGCTGGTCTCGCATAGCCCTGCATCCAATCGGCCTCGATTAACATCTTGTAGACTAGTGAAAGCTAGCTACTAACAAGGGGCTGTAGCTCAGCTGGGAGAGCGCCTGATTTGCATTCAGGAGGTCGCCGGTTCGATCCCGACCAGCTCCACCAGTTTGCCGAGCATACCTAGGCAGAGCCGGGCCTGTAGCTCAGTTGGCTAGAGCGCACCCCTGATAAGGGTGAGGTCGGTAGTTCGATTCTACCCAGGCCCACCAAAAAAGCCGTCAGCACTCAGCCGTCCGCTTTCCGCTAACCGTTAGCTGAAAGCTGACCGCTGATAGCTGAATGCTATCTGTGATCTTTGAAAATTGAATATTATTGACGGGCATTACTTACTACAAGTAATGCTGTTCCAGTGGAGTTGCCTGTCCGCGACCGTAAAGGAAGTGAGGAGGGCGAACAAAGCTGGAGCGAGCGAAAAGAATAGAATCAAGAGCATTTTGTGTTGTATGTAGATTTTATGGTCAAGCTACTAAGGGCGTGTGTGTGGATGCCTTGGCGCAAGAAGGCGATGAAGGACGTGGTCAGCTGCGATAAGCTTCGGGAAGCCGCTAACAGGCTATGATCCGGAGATTTCCGAATGGGGAAACCCAAGCGATGTGAACATCGTTTACGTTCATCTGAATACATAGGGTGATCGAGCAAACCTGGGGAAGTGAACCATCTTAGTACCCAGAGGAAGAGAAAACAACCGTGATTCCGAAAGTAGTGGCGAGCGAAATCGGAACAGCCTAAACCGTGTAATTCGAAAGGAGAGCGCGGGGTTGCAGGACCACAATAATCTGATGGCGGCGGCAGAGCGATCTGCCGAGGTCATCTGGTTAAACGAAGGATAGGAAAGTGTTAATCGAACGGTCTGGAAAGGCCGGCCATAGAGGGTGACAGCCCCGTAGGTGAAAATGCAATCCTCTTTCAAGTGGCTCCTAAGTACTGCGGGACACGTGGAACCCTGCAGGAATCCGCCGGGACCATCCGGCAAGGCTAAATACTAACTTGCGACCGATAGTGAACAAGTACCGTGAGGGAAAGGTGAAAAGCACCCCTGCGAGGGGAGTCAAATAGTACCTGAAACCACACGCTTACAAGCAGTTGGAGGGCTATGTCTTTCGAGGCATGCCTGACATCGTGCCTATTGCATAATGAGCTGGCTAGTTATTCTCAGTGGCGAGGTTAAGCGTAAGCGAGCCGTAGCGAAAGCGAGTCTGAATAGGGCGTTGAGTCGCTGGGAATAGACGCGAAGCGGGATGATCTATCCTTGGCCAGGATGAAGTCGATGTAACAGTCGATGGAGGTCCGAACCAGTGTTGGTTGAAAACAGCTTGGATGAGCTGAGGATAGGGGTGAAAGGCTAATCAAATTCCGTGATAGCTCGTTCTTTCCGAAATAGCTTTAGGGCTAGCCTCGCGTGGTCCGTCGTGGTGGTAGAGAACTGATTGAACTAGGGGCCTTCCCAGGTTACCGAATTCAACCAAACTGCGAATGCCATGAACGTGTAGCGCGGGAGTCAGACAGTGGGGGCTAAGCTTCATTGTCGAAAGGGAAACAGCCCAGACCATCAACTAAGGTCCCTAAATCAGTGCTCAGTGGGAAAGGAAGTCGGGAGACTCAGACAGCCAGGAGGTTGGCTTAGAAGCAGCCATCCTTTAAAGAAAGCGTAATAGCTCACTGGTCGAGTCGCCCGGTGCCGACAATATAACGGGGCTCAAGCACTGTACCGAAGTTATGGGTTTGTCGATTAGCAATGATCGGCAGACGGTAGGAAAGCGTTCCTGCGCCTGCGAAGGTCGACCGAGAGGACGGCTGGAGGTTCAGGAAGTGACTCTGCCAGCATAAGTAGCGAAAAACAGGGTGAGAACCCCTGTCGCCGTAAGTCTAAGGGTTCCTGAGAAAGGTTAATCCGCTCAGGGTTAGTCGGTTCCTAAGGTGAGGCCGAAGGGCGTAGCCGATGGACAGCAGGTTAATATTCCTGCACTACTAAGGCTCGATCAAGACCGAAGGGGGGACGCGGCACGAAAGCCTGTCTGCGCAATGGTTTCAAAGGCAGGTCTAGTGGCGATCCGGATTGGCAAATCCGCCGGGTCATCCGCCAGGAAAATCCTCTAAGGAGAGTCCAGTAACCGTACCACAAACCGACACAGGTGGACGAGAAGAATATTCTAAGGCGCTCGGGTGATGGTATGTTCAGGAACTAGGCACATTAGCTCCGTAACTTCGGGAGAAGGAGTGCCCACGCAAGTGGGTCGCAGTGAATAGTCTCAGGCAACTGTTTAACAAAAACACAGGTCTCTGCTAAGTCGAAAACGACGTATAGGGGCTGACGCCTGCCCGGTGCCGGAAGGTTAAAGGGAGAGGTTAGTCGCAAGGCGAAGCTTTGAACTGAAGCCCCGGTGAACGGCGGCCGTAACTATAACGGTCCTAAGGTAGCGAAATTCCTTGTCGGGTAAGTTCCGACCTGCACGAATGGCGTAATGATCTGAGAACTGTCTTAACATGCCGCCCGGCGAACTTGTGGTCCCGGTGAAGACGCCGGGTGCCCGCCACTAGACGGAAAGACCCCGTGCACCTTTACTATACTTTTTCATTGAACTATGGGGCCATCTGCGCAGGATAGGTGGGAGGCTTTGATTCCGGGTTTTTGGACTCGGAGGAGCCAACGGTGAGATACCACCCTGATGGTTCTGTGGTTCTAACTTACTCCCATGATCTGGGGGAAGGACAATGGAAGACGGGTAGTTTGACTGGGGCGGTCGCCTCCTAAACTGTAACGGAGGCGCGCGAAGCTTGGTTCAGGCTGTTTGGAAATCAGCCGACGAGTGCAAAAGCATAAACCAGGTTAACTGTAAGACCAACAAGTCGAGCAGATACGAAAGTAGGCTTTAGTGATCCGGTGGTTCTGTATGGAAGGGCCATCGCTCAACGGATAAAAGGTACGCCGGGGATAACAGGCTGATCGGAGTCAAGAGTTCACATCGACGCTCCGGTTTGGCACCTCGATGTCGGCTCATCGCATCCTGGGGGTGTAGAAGCTCCCAAGGGTTAGGCTGTTCGCCTATTAAAGCGGTACGTGAGCTGGGTTCAGAACGTCGCGAGACAGTTCGGTCCCTATCTGTGGTGGGCGTAGGAAATTTGAAGGGGCTTGTCCTTAGTACGAGAGGACCGGGATGAACGAACCTCTTGTGTTCCAGTTGTCACGCCAGTGGCATAGCTGGGTAGCGAAGTTCGGTCAGGATAAACGCTGAATGCATATAAGCGTGAAACCTTCCCTAAGATGAGATTTCCCAACGTAAGTATGAAGAGCACTGGAAGACGACCAGTTTGATAGGACGGATGTGTAAGTGTAGTAATATGCTAAGCTAACCGTTACTAATTGCTCGTTCGGCTTGACCATAAAATTTACAAACAGTACAAAATGGCTTTTGTACTTGTAGTAAGCTAACCCGTCAATAATATTCAATCCAGAGTTTCCCCATCACTCCGGTCGGAGTCGTTGTAGCCCGGCGCTTCCTTGAAAAAGGACAGCAGGCAGCAAGCACATGTCTTGCCTGTCACCCGGCAGGTACTCCACCGGTTCGTTTTTGAAAACTACGATGGGTCCAAGTTCTGGGTGACCTTAGCGAGAGGGTCCCACCCGTTCCCATCCCGAACACGGAAGTTAAGCCTCTCAGCCCCGATTGTACTGCACGCGCGAGTGTGTGGGAGACTAGGACGTCGCCCAGTTAATTTATACGACACGCCCAACCGCAAGGTTGGGCGTTTGTGTTTTCCCGCCGCACCGTTATGTCAGTTTAGGATTCCTGGGTCCGAAACCCCGGAGTCCTACAAGTACTCTGGCGCACTTACCCTGCCATTCCTCCTTCCAACACATTTTCCTAGCCAAAGTAGCACTATTTGAGAAATAAATTGCACGAAAGGCATCCCTTGTTGACGCGTTCTGGCTTATACTGTCACTCGGGTAGAAAGATTTCCGGTTTCCCGGTATGACGACTCAACTCATCGGCTCCGCGTTAGACCGAGTGGTGAATAGTAAGACCTTTTCCAGGTCTCGATCCCTCCAGGACTTTCTTACTTTCATCGTTACGCAATCGCTCGAGCCGGATCAGAATCTGAAAGAGTATCGCATCGGAGTGGATGCTCTGAAACGGGGTGGAGCCTTCGATCCCGCTGAGAACTCAATCGTACGCGTGCAGGCTTACCGCCTGCGAGCTAAACTGGCGGATTACTACCAGCACGAAGGCCAGTCGGAAGATGTGCGCATCGACCTGGAGCCCGGGTCCTATAAACCTGTAATCCGGGAATGTGCCGTCGTTGCAACCCTGCGCAGCATCCGGTTTCCAGGTCTGACTCTGGATCTGCTACCCGTCCAGCGCCTGGCCGACGACTCGCCGGAAGTGGACGCGGTTGGGTTCGTTTATACGGTCATCTGCTCCCACATCGATGCCCTGCTTCGAGCGGCACTCCGCCACCGGAATCCCTCCCGAACTTCCAAACTCCACCTTCAACTGGACTTCAGCGCGCGCGCCGGTTCGTGGGGCTTTCGCGTCATCATGTTTCTGAACAATGCCGATGCCAATTCGGTCATGATGTCGCGAGCGTTATCCAAAGCGCCAGGGGCCACTGTGTCGGAACTGGAGAAAGCGGGGATAGAAATTGCGCAGGCGGCCTGGCAGCGAATCGACTCATTGCTTTCCAGTAACGGGTAACCGGAAGATGTTCCATGGCGGAGAGATTCCGAAGCCTCTACATCCTGGCTCTACAGCCCCAAACGGCACTACCGACCGCATTTCCGCCGATGTCGGCAAACTGGTCCACGTCGAACTCGATCGCATTCTGAGTTCCCGCGAATTGCGCGGTTCCAAGGCTTTGGCCGAACTGCTGCGCTACTGTGTAGAGCAGACTCTGGCCAATAATATTCAACAACTGAAGGAGTACTGGATCGGTGTCAACGTGTTTCGCCGAGGCGATGATTTTGATCCCGCGGCCGATCCTATCGTGCGCGTCCAGGCCCGTCGACTGCGCCATAAGCTGGAGGCTCATTACCGCTCCGGCGGCTTTCATCCCGTGACGATCGCGCTCCGCAAGGGCGCTTACCTTACGGACTTTCACGTCAACACTCCGGACGATACGCCCACTGGTACTTCGTCTGTGGACGCAGTCGCGCTCTCCCCGATCGTTTCAGTCGCGGTACTGCCGATCGCGGATCTCAATTCCGATCCTGAGAATCGGTCGTTCTGTGAAGGCCTCATGGATGAACTGATCCACGCCTTGGCCGGCACCGGCGAACTGATGGTCGTGGCTCGAACCTCGCTTCTGCAATTCCGCAATACTCTAGTAGATATTAGAGACATCGGTCACCAGCTCGGAGCCGATGCGATCGTAGAGGGAAGTGTGCTGCGGGAGGCGGCGCGTCGGCGAGTGTCCATCCGGCTGATCGATGCGCGGACTGGCTTCGCCCTGCTGTCGTGGCAGGCCGATGCCGAAACCGGTGAGGCGATTACTGTCCAGGAGAGTCTGGCGCAGACGTTCACCGGAAATATGAAGCGTCTGGTGGCCGCGCGAAGAAGTAAAGTCGAACGTAAAGAATGTTAAGTAACGGTAAAGGCGCCTCCGTTACTGTTCGATTCACCCAACCCTCATTAAATTAGATCAATCAACAGTTGAGGAGTTGGTGTGGTCCAATGAAAAACTACGTCAGAACGATCAGTGTGTGTATCGGGCTCTCTTCGCTTAGCTTTGCGCAGACGACGACCGCCCCGATCTATAGCGTTAGCATTGTGGCCGGTATACCAACCGGCGCAGGCTTGGGAGACGGAGGTCCCTACACGAACGCTGTGGTTTCCCTACCGCAGGGTATCGCCGTCGACAAGAGTGGAAACGTTTATATTGCCGATAACAACAACAGCCGCATTCGCAAAATCGATGCGAACACCGGCGTCATGTCCACGTTCGCCAGTACCAATCTCAGTGGCCCGAACGGGATAACCTTTGACACCCACGGTAACCTATGGGTCGCCCAGTCCGGAGATCACAGGACCCTGCGCATCAGCCCGGATGGCAAAACCGTCACGCGAATGACGTATAACGGGACCACCAATACCTTTGGTGGCGACGGGCAGTACGCGGTCGATGCCTACTTCAACTCGCCGGGTGGGGTTGCGGTCGACAACGTCGGCAACGTGTATATTGCCGATACCAGCAACAACCGAATCCGCATGATCAAGAATGTAGACAACTGCATCAACACGCCGATCACCCAGTTTGGAGTCACCAAGACCCACTCCTGCCGCATTTACACAATCGCCGGAGGAAGCCCGATCACGCCGCAAAATGGCACTGCCTGCGGCACCAACAATAGCTGTGCCGCAGTGGGCACTAACACCGTCGGAGATGGCGGACCAGCCCTGCTGGCGCGTGTCCAGGGTCCCTTCGGAATCGCCGTGACACCGGATGGGTCGACCGTGTATGTTGCACAGACGACAGATCATCGTATCCGCGCCATCAATATGACGACTGGCATCATTCGGACCCTCATCGGCAACTGCACGGCGGGCACCGACCCGGTGGTAGTTCCCTGCGCGAGCGGTGCGTTTGGCAGCGCGACGTCGAATAACAGCAGTAACGGTAACGGAACCGGTACCTTGGGCGACGGAAAGCTGGCGATCAACGCCACCACGAGCAGCCCGCGCGGTCTGTTTCTCGACTCCACACGAAACCTGCTCTACTTCGCCGATAGCGGGAACAATCGCGTCCGCGTGATCAACCTGACCAGCGGCATCGTGAACACCGTGTTGGGCAGCGGAAGCGGCACGTCTTCCAACGATCAAGCCACCAGCTTGAACAGCTCGCTGCTGACGAGCATCGGAATCGATACACCCTACGGCGTTTGGGTGCAAAATGGACTGATTTATGTCGCGGAGCAGGGTGCCGACAAGGTCCGCGTGGCGGACCCGGTGCTGCAGAAGGTCCGTACCCTGGTGCGCACGGCGAAATCAACGGGATCGGGTGGACCTGCGAATCAGGCGCTACTCGGCTTTGCGATCACCCTGGCCAGCACGGCATCTCCGCGCGTCGCGGTAGATCCCGCCGGGACACTCTACATCGTGGAAGCCTCGACGAATAGGATCCGTAAGGTCACATCGGAAGGGATGATTGTTGACTGGGCCGGCACCGGCGCGTCGGGCAACACCGGTGACACGGGCGCAGCCATCGCGGCTCGCTTGAACGCACCGCAATCGCTGGCCTTCGACAGCCACGGGAACGGTTATATCGCCGATACCGGCAACAGTCGCATCCGTAAGGTCGACACCAACGGAATCATCACCACTGTGGTCGGCAGGGCTCAGATTACCAGCTGCAATAACGCGACGGTTAAGGCAGGTCAGTGCTTCATCGACAAATCGAATTACGTGGGCGATGGTGGAGATCCTCTCAAGGCAATCCTCAGTGCTCCGCAGGGGGTTGACGTCGATGCCTTGGACAACCTGGTGATCGCGGATACGGGACACCATGCCATCCGCTATGTCGATCTTTCGGCGAATACGATCCACACCATCGCCGGTGGCGTACCCGCGGGAACTCCTGACGGGCCGACCGACGGCCGCTCCGGCCTGGGCACCTCCGGCTTCTTCGACAGCACCAATGCGATGTACGGGCTGTTGAATGCGCCTCGCGGAGTTGCGGTGGACAAGAGAACGGGACGCATTTATGTAGTCGATTACGGCAATGCTGCAACCCGTGAACTGATCCCGACCAATCAGGGGAAATACGCTCTGTTCACGCCGTACGGCTCGGCCAGCAGCAGCGGCGGCACTCCGGCGATCCCGACTGGTACAGGCGCGGCTACGGTGCCCGCTTCACTCCGCATCAGCAGTTCGAACGCGACCAGCGTCGCTGTCGACTCGGGTGGCAACGTCTATTACGCTTTGGCCGCCCAGGACAAAGTCCACGTGATGAGCGCGGACCACACCCGTTTGTACATCGTGGCCGGTGGTGGCAGCAACGACACCGGACTGAACTACACGACCGGTAATGCGGCCAATATTCAGGTCCCTTCGGCTACGGGCGTCGCGGTCGACTCCAAGGGCGTGGTATACATCGCGGACCGCACCGGGGTGGTCAAGAAGTTGGTGTGTACGGCGCACTGCCTCCCGTTGGATTGATCGCTGACTACACTACCGCAGTTCCCATGGCAGCGGGCTTCGGTCCGCTGCCATTTTTCTTTGTGCGCCGCTTAGTAAATAAGGTATAGAAGTTATTGACTTTCTAATTCCTCGGGATAATCGCAGGATTTCGCGCGTGCAATTCAACACCCTTAAATCTGCATGTAACGGTTAACAAAAAAATGTTCCTTGCCGCGTAGCGCTCAAAGCCGATACATTCAGATTCCAGGTGTCGCACCGGCTCCGGTGTTGAGTTCGTGCGCTTTTCGGGCGTTGCCCGCACTGTTATGTTTACTGCGCCGGCAGCGCTGGCGCGTAATCTCCGGCAATTGAAAGAACCTGTTGCCCAGAAAGGTTTTCGGGCTTGCAGTCTGGGCTGCAATGGTACTGCGCAAGGTGCTGATCTAACGGGATTCCAGGTGAATACGGTTGAACATCAGGCTAACGGAGCGGCCAGCGCAGCGAGCGTTGCGATGTCGCCTATTGCATCGATAGCGGTTCTTCCTATCGCCGATTTAAACTCCGATCCCGAGAATCGTTCGTTCTGTGAGGGTCTAATGGACGAGTTGATTCACGCACTGGCGGGAGCCGGCGACATGATGGTAGTTGCGCGCACCTCGCTTTTGCAATATCGTAATACATTAATCGATATCCGTGACATCGGGCAGCAGTTGGGCGCCGATGCCATCGTCGAAGGAAGTGTAGTTCGCGAAGCCTCTCGCCGCCGCGTCTGCATTCGCCTGATCGACGCCCGTACGGGCTATGCCCTGCTTTCCTGGCAAGCTGACGCCGAAACCGGCGAGGCGATTACCGTTCAGGAGAGTCTGGCGCAGACGTTTACCTCGAATCTGAGGCAGCTCGTTGCGGCGCAAAGGAGCAAGTTTGATGGAAGCAGGTAACAGTAAACGATTATCTGTTTACTGTTCCCGTGGGTTAACCATCATTACGCTGGGACAATCAAGATCTAAGGAGTTGGTCTGGTCAATGAAACATTACGTTAAAACAATCAGCCTCTGTATGGGGCTAGCTTCGCTTACCTTCGCGCAGACGACAACAGCCCCCATCTATAGCATGAGTATCGTGGCGGGCATACCAAGCGGGAACAGCCTGGGTGATGGCGGACAATCAAATTTTGCTATCGTGGCTTCGCCGCAGGGAATCGCGGTAGATTCGAGCGGCAACGTCTACGTCGCCGACGCTACCAACAGCCGAATTCGCAAGATCGACGCTGCGACCGGCGTGATCTCGACTTTCACAAATACCAATATCAGCAGCCCGGCCGGCATCACCATCGACTCTAAAGGTCAACTGTGGGTTGCCAACCCGGGGAACCATCAGACCGTCCGTGTTTCCGCCGACGGCAAAACAACAACCCAGATTACTTACAACGGTGTTACGAATACGTTTGGCGGCGACAACAATTACGCGATCGATGCGTATTTTAATGGTACGGCGGGCGTTGCCGTCGACGCTGCAGGTAATGTGTACCTCGCTGACACCGGAAACAACCGTGTCCGCATGATTCGCAACGTCAACAACTGCATCAATACGGCAGCGACGATCAATGCGGTGTCCAAGCCTCACACTTGCACGGTCGTAACGATCGCCGGTGGTAGCGCGGTTGCGCCTCAGAATGGTACGTCGTGCGGCACCAACAACACCTGCGCCCCGGATGGAACCAACACGGTGGGTGACGGTGGGCCTGCTCTTCAGGCCACGATTAATTCCCCCTATGGAATCGCTGTGACACCGGACGGCTCCACCGTCTACGTCGCCCAGCAGGCCAACCACCGCATCCGTAAGATCGACATGCGGACGGGAATCATCACCAGCATCATCGGTAACTGCACAGCGGGCACGAACCCGGTCGTTGTTCCCTGCACCGGTACGAACCTCGGTAGCGCCACTTCTAACAGCAGCGCTAGCGGTAACGGTACTGGCACCCTCGGTGACGGCAAAGCTGCTTCCCAAGCGACCACCAACAACCCGCGCGGCTTGTTCCTGGATAACGATAACAACATCCTTTATTTCGCGGACTCCAGCAACAATCGTATTCGCGCGATCAACCTCAGCACCGGTATCGTGACCACCGTGGTCGGCGGCGGCGGCACAGCCAACGATCAGGGAACCGCTCTCAATAGCGGATTGCTCACCAGCGCATCGCTGAATACTCCTTATGCGGTGTGGGTGCAGGGCGGATTGATTTACTTCGTGGAACAGGGTTCTAACAAGGTTCGAGTGGCCGACCCGGCGGCTCAGACGATCAAGACCCTCGTCAACACCACCCGCTCCAGTGGTTCCGGCGGACCGGCGACCCAAGCCTATCTCGGCTTCGCCACCAGCTTTGCCTCCACAGCCTCTCCTCGAGTTGCTGTCGATCCTGCCGGCAACCTGTATGTAATCGAAGCCTCTCTCCACAAGATCCGCAAAGTTACGCCGGAAGGCATCATCAATGATTGGGCCGGCACCGGCGTGGCGTCGGGTACGCCTCCAATCGATGGCATCCCGGCCGTTTCCGCTCGCTTGAATGCCCCGCAATCCATGGCGTTCGACGCTGCCGGCAATGCCTACATCGCTGATACCGGAACCAACCGCATCCGCAAAGTCGACACCAATGGCGTCATCACCACTGTCGTTGGCCGCAACCAGATCACGAGTTGCAACTCCGTGGTCGTGAAGGCAGGTCAGTGCTTCATTGATAAGTCCAACTACGTGGGTGACGGTGGTGAGCCTGGTGACGCCGTTCTTGCTGCTCCGCAGGGCGTGGCTGTCGACAACCTGGGTAACCTGGTTATCGCCGACACTGGCCACCATGCTATCCGCTACGTGGATTTCGCCTCTAATACAATTCGGACCATCGCAGGTGGAACTCCCGCCGGAACCCCCAACGGTCCGACCGACGGACGTTCGGGTCTGGCCAGCTCTGGATTGTTTGACAGCACCGACGCAATGCTTGGCTTGTTGAACAACCCGCGTGGTGTGGCTGTCGACAAGGCGGGTCACATCTACATTGCCGACTATTCCAACGCGGCCGTTCGTGAGATGATTCCGTACAACATCGGCAAGTACAGCCTGTTCACCTTCTACGGATCCGGCAGCTCCAGCGGTACGGCTCCTGGAATTCCGACCGGTACTGGCGCAGCCACCGTTCCGGCCAGGATTCGTATGAGCAGCAATAACGCCACCAGCATCGCGGTGGATTCGGGCAACAACATCTATATCGCGGAAGCAGCCGATAGCCGTCTGGTTGTGGTCTCTGCCGACCACCAGAAGGTCTATCAGATCGCCGGCGGCGGCACCAACGATACGGGTTTGAACTACACCAGCGGTAACGCGTTCAACCTCCAGGTTCCCGCAGTCAGCGGCGTTGCGGTCGACTCCAAGGGCGTGGTCTACACCGCGGATCGTACCGGCGTCGTTCGTAAGCTGGTCTGCACCGCCAACTGTCTGCCATTGAAGTAACGATCGCTTTTCCTTCTCCAAGGCAGTCGGACTTCGGTCCGGCTGCCTTTTTTCTTTTTAATGGCGGGTTGAGAAGTTTAACTTTTTGATCGCACTATTGTGTCTTAGAGCTCACATGGCCGACTGGGACACCACCTTAAAATTGATCTTCACTGAATCCGCCGATCGCGTGATGTCGATGCTGGGTGAAACGGCGGCAGTTCGACAGTGGCTCAGCGTCGAACTGCCCAAGACCACAAATTTGAGGGTTGATCTGTTGGCTGATCTGACTTCCGGCCGCCTGAGGCACATCGAGTTGCAGAGTACCAATGCCCCGGACATACCTTTCAGGATGCTGCGGTACAGTGTCGCCATTTACGACTCGGAGAGAAGATTTCCAATCCAAACCCTGATTTACACCGGAAACGAGCCATTGCGAATGGAGAACTGTTTCCGGGAGGAAGGACTCGACTACCATTTCAACATCATCGATCTTAAAATGCTCGATGGATCCGGCCTCCTGGAGAGCGAGAGAATCTCGGATAACCTCCTCGGACTATTGATGGCCAACTGTCAGCAAGCTCGGATCATCCGGCGGATTCTCGACCGGATCCTCCGCCTTAATCCGAGCCGGCGGAACGACGCAATTGAGCGTCTTTTGCTAACATGCGGGATGAGGAAGCTGGCAAGCGTCGCCAGCGAGGAGATTAAGAAGATGCCGATCACATTCGACATAATGGAAGACCCATATTTCGCGGAGCTGGTTCACGGCGCGATGGAGCGGGGCGCTGAACAAGGCCGCGAACAGGGACTCGAACAGGGACTCGAACAGGGGCGCAGGACACTTCTGCGTTTTTTACTGCAACGGCGCTTCGGCGAACTCCCGGCCTGGGTTGATGACCGTTTGGCCGCGTGCCCGCCGCAGGGGATCGATGACCTCGCGAGCAGGCTGCTGGATTGCGCCAGCCTTGACCAGGTGTTTGGTCGAACGTAATCGCTTACTACCCGTTGCACGTCCGTCAATTCACGTCCTGTAGGCGGTCCCTGTGCGCTTTCGCCTCTCGATTCCGTGAAAGCATCAACTTCTCTCATTTCCACCCGATTGTTTTCTTTGTTTTAGGGCGCGTTTGTCGCTATCCTGAAGGTTAGCCGTTTTCCATGCTGCCAGAATCGCCCCAAAAGACCAGACCACATAGGATTTCCATCGCCGAGGCGGATCGCCACGTCGGTGAAACCGTGGAGATTCCCGGTTGGCTTTACAATCTGCGCAAATCGGGAAAGATCGTCTTTCCGCTCCTTCGAGATGGCTCCGGGCTGATGCAGGCTGTGGCTGTCAAGAGTGCGCTTTCCGAAGCGGTGTTCGAAGAAATCAAAAATCTTACGCAGGAGAGTTCCATCATCTTGACGGGAAAGGTGCGCAAGGATGATCGGGCGCCCGGCGGATACGAGATGGATGTAGAAGGGATTCAGACGGTTCAGCGGGTCTCCGAGCAGGATCCCTATCCGATCACTCCGAAGGAGCACGGCGTAGATTTCCTGATGGACCACCGCCACCTCTGGCTGCGCAGCCAGAGGCAGCATTCGATCATCCGCATCCGTCACACCATCATCAAAGCTGTCCGCGATTATTTCGATTCGCATGGCTTCACGCTCGTGGACACCCCCATCTTCACGCCTGCCGCCTGTGAAGGTACGACAACCCTTTTCGAAGTCAATTATTTCGATGACGACAAAGCCTACCTCAGCCAGTCGGGCCAGCTTTACAGCGAAGCTACGGCTATGGCTTTCGGCAAAGTCTACTGCTTCGGTCCCACCTTTCGCGCCGAGAAATCAAAGACTCGCCGGCATCTGACCGAATTCTGGATGGTCGAACCCGAGATCGCCTACGCGACTTTGGAAGACATTAAGGATTGCGCCGAAGAGATGATCCTGTTCATCGTGGCGCGCGTGCTCGAGAGCCGGCGCGAGGACCTCAAAGTTCTCGAGCGCGACGTCAGCAAATTGGAATCCGTTCAGGGGCCATTTCCCCGCATTAGCTACGATGAGGCCGTCAGGATTCTGCAGGCGCACGGCAGCGAGATCCAGTGGGGTGGCGACTTCGGGGGCGCCGACGAGACCATTCTTACCCAGCAGTTCGATCGACCCATTATGGTGGACCGTTATCCAACCGCAATCAAGGCATTCTATATGGCCCCGGATCCGGAACGGCCTGAAGTGGCGCTGGGTGTAGATGTGCTCGCGCCCGAAGGCTACGGCGAAATTATCGGCGGCGGCCAGCGCATCCATGACCCCGAATTGCTGTTGAAGCGCATTGATGAACACCATCTGCCGAGAGAGGCGTTCAATTGGTACATCGATCTGCGAAAGTACGGCACCGTACCGCACGGTGGTTTCGGTATGGGGATTGAGCGTTGTGTGTCGTGGATCTGCGGCCTGGAGCACGTTCGGGAAACCATCGCCTTCCCACGGATGCTGTACCGGTTGCGGCCCTAACCGGGCGGACTTGAGGTCTGTCCCACTAGTTGAAAGAAGCGGAGAAGAAGCGGAAACATGCGTCAGTCAAGTATTGCGATCATTGGAGCTCCACTGGACCTTGGCCAGGGGCGTCGCGGTGTGGATATGGGGCCGTCGGCCATGCGCGTTGCCAATCTCAACAAGCGCCTCGCCTCTCTCGGCTATGAGGTCGAAGATCTCGGCAACGTCCCCGTCGAGCAGCAGGAAAGCTTGCCCGAGGGCCCCCGCCACGCCAAATTCCTGCCTCAGATATCCGCGGTGTGCGAGCGGCTTGGCGATATGGTCACGCAGGCCAGCATGGAAGGCAAAGCTCCCCTGGTGATCGGCGGCGATCATTCAGTTGCCATTGGAACCATCGCCGGCTTGTCGAGATTCATGCGCAAGAAACGCCAGAAACTCGGCATGATCTGGATCGATGCGCACGCCGACATGAACACGCCTCAAAGCAGCCCTAGCGGCAATATCCACGGTATGCCTCTCGCCTGCTCGATTGGCCTCGGACCGCAGGAACTTACCCGTATGTTCGGGTTCGCCCCCAAAGTGGATCCCAAGAACGTAGCCCTCGTGGGAATCCGCGACGTCGACCTGCTGGAACGCCAGAATGTCCGCGAATCGGGCGTTACCGCCTTCACCATGCGCGACATCGATGAACAGGGACTCCGCGCCATCATGGAGAAAGCGATCCTCACGGCAACCCGTAACACCACCGGTTTTCACGTCTCCATGGACATGGACTGGGTGGATCCGCAGTACGCCCCCGGCGTCGGCAGCCCCGTTCGGGGCGGTGTTACCTATCGCGAGGCGCACCTCGCCATGGAGATGATCTGCGACAGCGGAAATATGATCTCGATGGAAGTAGTGGAAGTCAACCCGGTGATTGACGAAATGAATCGCACCGCCGATCTCGCCGTCGAACTGATCATGTCCGCCATGGGCAAGAAGATCCTGTAACCATCGAACCACCAATGAAGCTTCGGGTAGCTCTGATTTACGGGGGCCGCAGCGGCGAGCATGACATCTCGCATCGCTCGGCTGAATCCATCGCGCGCGGTCTCGACCCGGCAAAATACGACCTCCTCCACTACAACATCAGCCGGGAAGGGAAGTGGAGTCCAGGACCTATTCTCCCCGAACCGGGCGCCCATCCGGACATCGATGTGGTGTTTCCGATCCTCCATGGCACATTCGGAGAGGATGGCACGGTGCAGGGCCTTCTTGAACTGGCTGGGCTCCCGTATGTCGGCGCCGGCGTGATGGCCTCCGCCATTTCCATGGATAAGGAAATGATGAAGCGCGTCTGCCGCGAACGGGGACTTCCAGTCGTGGAGTATCTGGTTTTCACCCGTGAGACCCTCGCCCCTCATCGCGTCGACTTCGAGTTCCCGGTATTCGTGAAGCCCGCAAATCTCGGCTCCTCCGTGGGAATCACAAAAGCGCATGATCGCGCCGAACTCGTCGCGGCAATGCGCCTGGCCGCCGAATTCGACCGCAAGATTCTGGTCGAGCGCGGTATCACCGGACGCGAGTTCGAATGCTCCGTGTTGGGCAACGAGCGACCTGAAGCAGCCACGCCCTGCGAGATTCTTCCCTCCAAGGAGTTTTACGATTACGAGGATAAGTACCTGTTGAACCTGGCGCGGACCGAACTTCCTGCCAATCTCTCAGCGGAGGAGACGGCCGAGGTGCGGCGTCTGGCGGTAGAGTGCTATCGTGCGGTGGAGTGCGAGGGTCTGGCGAGGGTCGATTTTCTGTTGGAGAACTCGACCGGCAAGCTGTACATCAACGAGATCAACACCATCCCGGGATTCACCAGTATCAGTATGTATCCCAAGATGTGGGAACACGCCGGTCTCCCCTATCCCAAGCTGCTCGACCGGCTGATCGAACTCGCGCTCGATCGTCATCAGGTCCGCACCGCGACCCGGTTCGCCCGTTAAGCTCTGGGCCCTACATCGCCAATGCGTTGAACAACATCTTGAAGGACTGGTAGCTCTGTCCCCGATACTGCGGCCGGAAGCCAAACAGTATCACCTGCCCCGACCCCACCTTCACATTCAGCAGCGCCGACCGTTTGGCGATCAGCTTCTCCCCCAATAGCCACCCGGACGCCAACACTCCGGACTCGGGATACGACGCGACAGCGTGCGCGTCAGCCTCAAATGCCGGACTCGCCTCGGACCAGATCGCGATGTTCTCCGGAAGTCCGCGCGTGAGAGGATTCTTGAGATCCAGTTTCACGTTGAGCAGCGATCCCGGCGAATAAAAGTCGCGGTTCGATACTCCGGTCAGAACATTCTTCGCGCTTAACCCGAGCGCCGCAATCGCATAAACGCAGGAACGGTTCAAGAAAACCAGCTTGCCGCCTGCTTCCGCGAATTGTTTCAACGCCGCAGCCCCCGGGGTACCGAGCCCGCCCGTGAATTCAGCCGGCATCCGTGCCGCGGCATAACCATTGCGGATCTCCGCCGCCGGCTGATCCGGAAACACGATCACGTCATACTTCGACCGCAGATTTCCCGCATTGACCTCTGCATTTCGAAGGCTCGTATACTCGAAGCCGAATTGCTCCAGCAGCCAGCGTGTCCACCCCTCATCCATGGCAGGTGTCCAGCTCTTGTACAGCCCGATTCGCGGACGCGTTATCTGCTTCCAGCCTGCGCCTTGCGCGCCCTCCGCAAAATCGCCGGTGCCTTCATGGCGCCATACGGCGCGGTTGGACCGCCAAAGCCGATTCACGGTGAACCACGTGTCGGTATCCGACGCCGAGTAGCTGTTCTTCGCAGCGGCCCAAAATGGAAACTCTTCACGGGTGAACGGTCCCGTCACCGGCCCATCCGAAACCCGCACCTCCACCCCGAACAGCAGTGGCAGTGTATGCGCCGTGACGTCGTATGGCCGCTTTGGAGGCCCCCCCGGGTACATGCGCATGTCCGGATACTGCTGCCGCTCGAGCAGCGCCTTGGCATAGCTGCTGTAGGGCTGCTGCATCCGGATCACATGAGAACCATCGGGCACGCGATCGATCTCGACCGCGCCAAATGCCAGGGTCTCCAGCATCCGCCGCGTCGCGCCCGGGTCACGCTGCGTCGCAGGAATCACCACCGCCCAAGGCGCACTCCGCGCAATCGCCCGACGTCCGATCCCGTAGAAATTCCGCAACATGTCTTCGCGATGAATAGCCGCATTGTACAGACACGATTCAAAGGCGATCAACTGCTCATCGATGATATCCCTGATTCGCCACGTTCCCCCCGGCCACGGCTCCAGAAAATTCCAACTCCGCTGCTGCGCATCATACCCGAGTGCCTCGCGATCCAGATCGGCAAACTTTACGTTGATTGGCGACGCCAGCCGCGCGCTCGCCGACTCCGTCAAAATCCTCAGCCCCGCATGAAACGACTGGTAATGGCGTGCCGGACTCCAGAAATCATAAGACGAGTGGATCGATACTCCCTTCTGTCCCGCGGCCGTCAAGTCGACCGCCATGGAGGTCCCGATCATGTTCTGTTCCTGCGCCACCACGGCATCGATGTTCGGCTCAATCGGATCCATCCATGGTGGAACGAAAATGCGGGACGAGTAGGCGCCCTGCTGATGCACGTCATACACAATCTGGGGATGCCAGGCGTTCTGCAACTCCGAGATCACCGCGCGAGTCTCCGGTTGCGTGAAGATGTACCAATCCCGGTTGTTATCGTGCCCAACGTATTTCTGCCACAACTCCGGCGGCGACGTGCCTTCATAACTGGTTCCCAGAGTCCGCTGATACCATCGCGTGACGATATCCACGCCATCGGGATTCAACGAGGGCACCAAGATCAGAATATCGTTCTGCAGGATCGTGCGGAAGCGAGGCTTGTCCTCGGTCAGAATGCGATAAGCGAACTCCACCGCGCTGTGCGTGGACGCGACCTCCGTGGCGTGAATTGAGCAGGTCAGCAGCACCACGTTCTTGCCTTCCGCAATCAGCGGCTCTGCATTTTCTGCCGTGGTGATTCGCGGATCGGCGAGCCGCCGCTGGATATCGCGATAATGATCCAAATTGTGGAGTGTTTCCGGAGCGGCGATAAAAGCCGCGATCATCGGACGTCCTTCGGCAGTCTTGCCGATCTCACGCACCTGAATCTTGTCGCTGCTTTTCGCCAGCAGATTGAAGTAAGACACCACCTTGTCCCACTGCAGCAATTGCTTATCGACACCGATGGGATGTCCGAAATGTGAAGCCGGATCGGGTACGGCTGCTGCGGCGACCGTGCTGAGGACGAATAGACTGGCGGCCGCCCGCCCCCATTTCATGCGCGGTTGTATTCGTTCCACAATGCTCTGTAGTATCTCAAGAACCGCTCCGCCTGCGGCGATTCGGCGCATTCGCACAGAGTGTATCCCTGGTATCCCGACCGGTTCAGCAGTCCGAAAAACTCCCTGTAAGGATAGCCGCTGACCAGTTCGTTGATGTGGCAATTCCGGATATACGGCCCAAGTAGCTCAAAACTCCGCTTCACCGACCCATCGACCACATCCGTCGGGTTCGAGTTCCAACACGCTCCGACATTTTTGTGATTGGCGGTCTTCAAAATGCTGGCTGCCACCGGAGGATTTTGCGTCGTCCCGCCATGGACTTCCATCCAGATCTCGACCCCGTACCGGTTGCCCAGGTCTCCGACTTCATGCAGGCTCGTGCCGATGTTTCGTACCGTCGTCTCGAGTGAAATCGACGTGTCCTTCGGAACGCTATTCGGCCGCACTTTAATCGCCCGCGCGCCGGTATCGTGCGCCAGCTGGATAAAGGCCTGGGCGTCTTCGATATTCTTGCGGCGGACGGCCGGATCGGGAGACTGAAATTCGCAGGTGGTACCGAAGCTCAGCAGACGAACCTTGCTGGATTCAAAGCGGCGCTTGATGCGCTCGCGGCCGTCTTTATCCAACGTGGGCTCCACCGCGTGCTTGTGGCCGGTGCGCAGTTCCACCGCGGCGAAGCCGGTCTTCTCAAGCAGCGAAATAATACCTTCCACATCCAGGTTCTGCAGGACGTTATAAGTGACACAGCCGAGTTGCATAGTCGAGGCCGCCTTTCATCCTATGGAAATTCATCATACGTCATGCGATGCCATCGCGTAACGCAGGATACCCGCCACGCTGCAAACTTCCGTGATCCGGCCGTCGATCGCCATCCTGACGCCTTCCTCGAACGGCACCCACCGGGTCTCGATTGCCTCCACCGGATCGAGATGCACGCCGCAATAGCTGAGCTCGCGCGCGACGAAGAGATGTTGGACGTCCGTCGTGATGCCGTTGTTCACATCCACCGATCCAAGTGGTTCCCACATCGCGGCTTCGTATCCGGTCTCCTCACGCAGTTCGCGCCGCGCCACTGCCGCAAGATCCGTTTCCCCTTCCGCTGAACCTCCTCGCACGATCTCCCATCCGTAACGAGCCAGCGGATACCGCCACTGCCCGACTAATGCAATTTCCCTCTTCTGGTTGATCGCTAGAATTCCCACCGACGGCCGTATCTCTACCACACCGTAAATTCCGGGTTGCCCATCGGGCCGCAGCACCTCGTCCTCTCGAAGGCGCACCCATTCATTGGCATAGGCTATCCGCGATTTCAACGTCGTCCACGGGTTCATCGGCTTCACGATTCGACCCTAGCATACGGTCCGCGCCGCTTTGAAACCACCCTAATTAAAAAGGCCCATCCCGGCGGTGTGCCACCATGGAGACGTGATTATAGTAGGAGCCGGAATCATTGGACTGTCGCTGGCCTGGCGACTGGCGCAACGCGGCGCCCGTGTGACCATACTGGACCGTTCCTCCGCTGCCGGAGAAGCTAGTTGGGCAGCTGCCGGCATGCTAGCTCCCGGCGGTGAATTCGAGAGCGGAGAGACCGCTCGCTTCGCCGTCGAATGCCTGAAAATTTATCCCGAATTCGTCAGGGAATTGAAGGAGGCCACCGGTTGCCCAATCGACTTTCGCATCTGCGGAACCCTGGAAATCGATTCCACAGCCGATCCGCAACGGCAGGCGTCCAACGGCATCCGTTCTTCACAGCTCGATTACACCGACGCATCGAAGCTTGCCTCTGGAATGGCGCCCCTGGAGGGCACGTTCCGGTACTATCCTGACGACGCGCTGGTCGATCCTCGCGAAACCTGCCACGCGCTGCTGACCGCTTGCCGCGCATTGGGCGTCAAGGTCGTGGAAAACTGCGAAGTGCAGGCGATCCGCATCGCAGGCAACGTTAGCGTGCAAACATCGCATGGAACGTTCGACTGCGACCGCCTGGCATTGGCGGCGGGCGCTTGGAGCAGCGGTATTCCGATCTCAAGCGGCGCAGGTAAAATCTCGGAAATTCTACCCGGGACTTTTCCCGTCCGCGGAGTGCTGGTCGGACGGAGATTTCCGGCAAGGACACTGGGCCCGTTTCTGCGCTGCGGCCACAACTATATCTTGCAGCGGGAGTCAGGCCTGGCGATTGGTGGCGCTACTGCGGAACGGATTGGCTTCGATCGGATGGTCAGTCCCGACATCATAACCCGTCTCACCTCCGGGATCGAAGCTCTTTGGCCGCGATTTGCCGAGGGCTCGGATTCTGAATCCTGGTCAGGATTCCGTCCAGCCAGTGAATCCGGCGAACCACAGATAGGCCGCTTCATGGACACGCCTGTGTGGTTGGTGTACGGGCACTTCAGAAATGGCATCCTGATGGCTCCGGGTACTGCGGCCCGGGTTGCGGCCGAGATGACACGCTAGCCAGTCCGCAGACGAATGTCCTCCTCGCCTCCTGGATTCGAATGAATAACGGAAAGGCATCTTTCAACCCCTGCCGCCCGACCTTCGTCATCGATCAACTCGGAACAAGTATTCCCAATCGATCGTGGAAACAAGAGGTTTCGAGTTTCTTCATTGGACCCGCGAACACCCATCGCATCCGTCGCGATGACAGCGGAGGAAAAGACAATAGGAGTCGACACGTTTACAGGAATAAGGGCTGATCAGTACGAGTTCACGATGAGACCCGTAATACACGAATCAGCCCCCTCGTGCGTCATTACCTTTGTGAGGAGTCTGCTGCCCCTGCTGTCCCTTGTTGGAGTGTCGCTCGTGTCCGCGGCGGACGCCCGGCTCGACCCCCTGCTTCATGGGGTGGAGAACCGCTACAACCACGCCCAATCGTTAAAGCTCGATTTTTCAGAGACATACAGTATGGCGCGGCGGCCCACCCAAGTTGAGCGCGGGATACTGTTCCTTCGCAAGCCGGGTAAGATGCGCTGGGAATACGCAGCTCCTGCAGGCAAGATCTTCCTGTCAGACGGCAAGAATGTGTTCCTCTATACTCCCGACAACCACCGGCTGGAGAAATCCAAGCTGAAGGAGAGCGAGGACCTTCGCGCCCCACTGGCTTTTCTGTTGGGCAAGCTCAACTTCTGGAAGGAGTTCCGCTCCTTTAGCGCCAGGTCGGAGGGCGATTCGACGTGGGTGACCGCGCAGCCTAATTCCGACCAGGTTGCCTATAGCCAGGTGGAATTCCTGGTGGCGCCGGACTTCACGATCCGGCGAGTGAAGATTACCGGGCAGGACCGTTCGATCCTCGACTTTAGCTTCAGTAATGAACAGGTGAACGCTCCGGTCACTGCGTCAATGTTTACATTTACTCCGCCTCCGGGTACCGAAATTGTGGAGGAGAAAGATACCGCGGAGGTTCGCAAGTAGATGTCCGATTTTGCCGTCAAGTATGCGGATGCGCGCGGCGAAGTGCGCCATCAGGTTGCCAAGGCGAATTCCGAGCAGGAATTGCGTGAGCGCTATACCAAACAGGGCTTCATGGTCTATTCCATTAAGCCGAAGTCGGGGGTGGCGGCGATCGCGAGCGGTGGCGGCATTTTCGCGAAGAAGAAGAAACTCAATCTCGAAAAGTTCCTGATTTTCAATTCGCAGTTCGTGACCCTGATCCGCGCAGGCCTGCCGATTCTTAAATCGCTCGACCTGCTCGCTGAGCGGCTGACGGACCCCAAACTCGCCCCTTACATCAATAGTGTTCGCGATGAGGTCCGGCAGGGCAATCTACTTTCCGAGGCGTTCCGAGCGCAGGGGATCTTTCCCAAGACATACGTGACCAGCGTGATGGCAGGCGAAAAGAGCGGCAGCCTCGGCGAGACGCTGGAGCGTTTTATCGCTTACCAGAAACTGGCGCTGGCGGTACGCAAGAAGGTGCTGGTTTCACTGCTATACCCTTGTGTCCTGATTGTGCTGGTGATCCTGCTGATGGTTTTCCTGGTGACGTATGTGGTGCCGAGTTTCGCGGAACTCTACACCAGTATGTCCGCCAAGCTGCCGGGTGTGACGCTGTTCCTGATCGCGATTGGGACCACGGCCCGAGCGTACGTGGTAGTGGGCGCCGCGGCTCTGGTGGTGCTCGGAATCGCGTTCTTTTATTGGAAGAGGACAGAGTCGGGGTCGGAAAAGGTGGATGCGATCCGGATGCGGCTTCCAGTGGTCGGCACGATCTGGATCAAGTACCAGGTGGCGCAATTCTCGCGTGTGCTCAGTACGTTGCTGACGGGCGGTATTCCGCTGGTGCAGGGACTGGAAACCGCGGCCGATTCGCTCGGCACAGCTTTGCTGCGGAAGTCGCTCGAGAAGGTGGGGCGCCTGGTGCGGGAGGGGCAGCCGCTTTCGGGATCGCTCTCGACGACCGGGGTCTTTCCGCCGCTCGCCATCGACATGATCGAAGTTGGCGAATCAACCGGCGCATTGCCGGCCATGCTGACGAGCGTTGCGGAGTTCTACGAAGACGATGTCAATACCCGGATGACCGCCGCGCTATCGCTCATCGAACCGGCCATCATGATCTTTATGGGCGGGTTCGTGGCATTCGTCCTCATCGCGCTATATCTGCCCATATTCTCTCTGGCGGACAATATCCACTAAGGATATGGGAGTTTTATTTTCAACAACTTACAAAAAGTTGTTGTCACTCTCCTTGCGAGTGTGCTAATAATATTCAGGTAACAGCCTGTTTCAAATCATTCGACATTTCATAGTTTTTGGGAGGTAAGTTCATGAAGATCCGTCCGCTCTACGACCGCATCGTGGTCAAGCGAATTGAGGAAAAAGAACAGATGCAGGGTGGTCTGTACATCCCCGATTCTGCCAAGGAAAAGCCCCAGGAGGGTGAAGTCGCCGCTGTTGGGAAGGGCAAGCGCCTGGAAGATGGCAAGCTGGTTCCGCTGGATGTTCAGGTTGGCGATCGCATCCTTTTCGGGAAGTATTCCGGCAGTGACATCAAGATCGATGGCGAAGAATATCTCATCATGCGTGAGGACGAGGTCCTCGGTATTCTCGACCAGCAGCCAGTAAAGACTGCCAAGAAGGCGTCGTAACTGGAAAAGTTCATCGTTAGAAAGACATTGAGGAGCAAAACTTAAATGCCTGCAAAGCAGATTATTTATGCCGAAAGCTCGCGTCAGGCGATCCTGCGCGGAGTCAATCAACTGGCCGATGCGGTGAAAGTCACCCTCGGACCTAAAGGCCGCAACGTAGTCCTCGAGAAGAAGTTCGGCGGACCGAACATCACAAAGGACGGCGTAACGGTTGCGAAGGAAATCGAACTGAAGGATCCCCTGGAGAACATGGGCGCGCAGATGGTGCGCGAGGTTGCCTCCAAGACCTCCGACGTAGCCGGCGACGGCACGACGACCGCGACCATTCTTGCGCAGTCCATCTTCCGCGAAGGCGTGAAGGCGGTTGCCGCCGGCGCCAATCCGATGGCTCTGAAGCGTGGCATCGAGAAGGCCGTGGAAGTGGCGGTTGGCGAAGTTCAGAAGATGTCGAAACCCGTTACCGGCGAGATGATCGCCCAGGTCGGCACCATCTCCGCTAACAGCGACCACACGATTGGCAACATCATTGCCGAAGCGATGAAGAAGGTTGGCAAGGACGGCGTCATCACGGTCGAGGAATCCAAGACCATGTCGACCGAACTCAGCACCGTAGACGGTATGCAGTTCGATCGCGGTTATCTCTCGCCCTACTTCGTGACGGATGCCGACCGCATGGAAGTGGTTCTCGAGGATCCTTACATCCTCATCCATGAGAAGAAGATCAGCAACATGAAGGACCTGCTGCCGGTGCTCGAGCAGATCGCCCGTTCCGGCAAGCCGCTCCTGATCATCGCCGAGGAAGTGGAAGGCGAAGCGCTGGCCACCCTCGTCGTCAACAAGCTGCGTGGCACGTTGAACGCCTGCGCCGTCAAGGCTCCCGGCTTCGGCGATCGCCGCAAAGCGATGTTGGAAGATATCTCGATCCTGACCGGCGGCAAGGCCATCATGGAAGAGACCGGAATCAAGCTGGAAGGTGTGCGCCTGGATGACCTCGGCCGTGCGAAGCGCGTGACCGTGGACAAGGACAACACGACGATCGTCGATGGCGCTGGCTCCCAGAAGAACATCGAAGGCCGGATCAAACAGTTACGTGCGCAGATCGACGAGACCACCTCGGATTACGATCGTGAGAAGCTGCAGGAGCGGCTCGCGAAGCTGGCAGGCGGCGTGGCTGTGATCAAGGTCGGCGCGGCGACCGAGACCGAGATGAAGGAAAAGAAGGCGCGCGTCGAGGATGCTCTGCATGCCACTCGCGCGGCGGTGGAAGAGGGAATCGTTCCGGGGGGCGGCGTGGCGCTGCTGCGTTCGGCGAAGGCTTTGCAGGGTTTGAAGGCTGACGGCGACGAGCAGATCGGCGTCGACATCATCAAGCGCGCTTGCGAAGAGCCGCTGCGTCAGATCGTTCACAACTCGGGCACCGAAGGCGCGATTGTGGTTGCCAAGGTTCGTGAAAACGACAATTCGAACTACGGCTTCAACGCCGCGACGGAAGTGTACGAAGACCTGGTGCAGTCGGGCGTCATCGATCCTGCCAAGGTTACCCGTACCGCTCTGCAGAACGCCGCGTCGATCAGCAGCCTGATGCTGACGACCGAAGCGATGATCTGCGAGATTCCCGAGAAGAAGCCGGCTCCGGCTCCCGGTGGCGGCGAGCACGGTCCCGGAATGGACTACTAGTCGTTAGTTCAGGAGTCGGGAGGCTGAAAGGTCTCCCGTGCCTGCACTTTGTGGTTAAAAGGCCGCGGTTCCCGAAGAGGGGATCGCGGCTTTTTGTTGTTGGGGACGAGGTTCTCTGGCGGCCATACTACTGCCGTAGGACACTTTGTATGCATCGCGGCAACCCATCGCCTAAGCTCGCAATCATGATCGACCCTGATATCCACCGAGGCGGCATTGAAGCCTGCCGCACGCGACGAGGTGAGCGTCTCAATTTGGACGACCATCGCTGCCCGCGAAGCACTGCCGCGGCGGGCCGGTTTGGCGGCTGTGGCAGTCTGGCAACAGCAGCATGGACATCTCACTGCGGAAGAGATGGATCAGGCTCGCCGCAACGTGCAGGCGCAACTTCCCAACATCGCGCAAATACGGCCTCTGTCATGAGTGCAGTAGTCTACGATGCGGCCGTTCTTGTGGCCGCAGATCGAAACGACCGGCACACGCGAGCTGAACACAGAGCCCGTTTGGAGTTTGGACTTGTACCGCTGGTTGCTGCGCCGGTGGTTGCGCAGGTGAGCCGTTTGCCTCGGCAGCAGCTTCGACGCTTTTTGACCGGATGCGTGGTTGTGCGTCTCGATGAGAGAGATGCGCACGAGGCAGGGCGTCTTCTCGGCATCGCTAAAACGGCGATCTGGTTGGCGCCGTCACTGTCGTGACGGCAGACCTTCACTCGTAAGCCATGATTAACGGGTGATGCAGACGATATTCAGCGGCTCGTCAGGGCGTCCGGTCGGCAGTGCGGTCGTCTCCATTTGAGCGACAGAGCCGACAAAACCGGTCGAGACAGCAAGTTGGTAGGTCTGATCAGTGGCTGGTCCATTTATTTCGGTCATCCGCGATATTGGGAGGCTCTGTCACGATCGCGCCGCGGCGCGGGTCCCTGAATCGGATGCTACACTACCGACAGCCATGAAGTTAATTGCCTTTGTATTCACCGCGGCTCTCCTGCTGAACAGTCCGGCTCCCGCACGCGCCGACGAATCCAGCAAGAACGCCAAAATCGACGAGATGATGCGCCTGACGCATGCCGATCGCATGATAACCCAAATGTTCGAACAGATGAAGAACGCGGTCAAATCTCAAATGCCCAAGGAAGGGCTTTCCGAAGAAGCCAGAAAATCAGCTGAGGAGACGCAGGCAAAGGTGATGGATTTGATCGCCGCTCGCATGAGTTGGGATCGCATGCGGCCGGCATTTGCCAAAATCTACTCTGAGACTTTCAGCGAATCCGAGATCGATGGGATTATCGGCTTTTACAAATCGCCCGCAGGTCAGGCGATGTTAGAGAAAATGCCGCTTCTCATCCAGAAGTCCATGGGTGTCAGTCAGGAGTTGATGCGAGATGTTGGTCCGGAAATCGAGCGCATGGTGAAGGAGATGAAGGAAAAACATTAGCAAAATGCAAAGATTGGACGGGTGACCGGAGGCTGGTCGCCCGTCCAGTTAAACGGCAGTGCCGTATGCTCTGGGCTGTTGGAAACAGCCGAGAGCTATATGTGTGGGCCTAACCCACATCAATTTAATTTCAGGGTCCCGCTACTTCTTCGCATCGCGGCTCAAATCGTCAATCGAGCCCTTGAGCAATCCCACGGCGTAGGCCGTATTGTGAACGCCCTTGCTGCCGTCATTGTTCACAAAGAGCCAGTTGTAAGCGGCCTTCAACTGCGGTTGCGTCCAGGTGTTATCGATCGTGAGCGATGCCTTTGGCTGACCAACCGGCGGCAGCATGGTGCTCAGCTGATCCAGTAAACCCTGCACTTCGGTCTGGATGCCTTCAATCTTACCGTCATCGTTGTAATCCATCAGCGGGAAGTTGAAGGTGGCCACTTCCGGTCCATGGCATTTCTGGCAGGCGCCAACCAGTTCAACCGGCGTATCGCTGCCGGCCGGAGTAAAGCTGGTCCTGAAGGTATGACCGCCGGCTTTCAGGAATGCGGCGTCAGTAGTCGCAGTAGCCTGCATATGGCAGGCGACACAGGTGTCCTTAGCCACGAATGCATGGGCGGAACTTGGAATGAACTTGCCGTAGGTGACGCCATTCGTTCCTTCCAGCATATCCGCCTGTGTACCGTCATGCGGACCATAATGCGCCGATCCGGCCGTCGCGGTCGTGTATACTTCCGCGTTCTGGCGGCTCTGGTGGCAATTCATGCACAGTGCACCTGTTCCCGCGTTAGTGACCATCTTGCCATTGGCGAGCTTGACAGGAACCATGGTCCGTACAATGTGCGAAGCCTCGCTCGGATTCGTCTCTCCATGAGCCTCATGGCAGGTTTGGCAGTTGATCGCGCCATACGTGGTGTCGACCGTCTTGGCGCCGCTCATTTTACCGATGAAACCATTCGCCGTATGGCAGCCGACGCAGCCCTCGCGTCCGGCGCCGGATGGTTCACGGGTGCTGATGGCATGCACGGAATTGTTCCATTCAGTAGATTTCACATGATGCGTCGGGGCGTCGTGGCAGCTGCCACAGGCACCGGAGTTCTTAGCGATCGAAATTGCGAACGGTGTACCGCCGGAACTCGCATGTTCGCTGCCCGGTCCGTGGCAGTTCTCGCACTGAATATTGGCTACGTTCTTCAATGCGTCGGGCATGTTGTCCCAATTCGCCGGGGTGAAGGTAGTAGGAGCTGTCCAGCCTACTTTTGCCATTACCTTGTCGAATCCGCCGCTAGGCATCGGGTTGTTCAAGTCATATCCGACGGTGTGGCAGCCCCAGCAGGTCGTGGCATAGGTGGTGTTGCCAGCCGCGCCGGTAATTTCGTCCTTAAAAATCTCTGCATGCGCGGTTTTGGACCAGGTTGTCGTCTTCGCTGACGCCAGTCCGCCGCTATGGCAACGGGCGCAGCCCTGGACACCGACGTAGGTGGCTGCCACGATCGTCTGCGCAACCGTGACGGGCGCGCCGGTGCGCGTCGTAATGGTCGCGGAGACGGCGTAGACGCCGGTTACATCGGGCTTCAACATGGCGCGGCCGGCCGCTTGCGTAACCAGCCGGTCGGACGGTTCGTACACGGGCACATCCGGTCCCAGCGGGCTCTCGACAATGCCGGCCCGCGACGCCGACGGTTTGGTGTTCAGCGTCCAGGTCACCCCAGTGATATCAGCGGCGGGAATTGCACTGTTTACTTGCGCTTCCAGGTATGCGGGGGCTCCGATTGCAATGGTTGTTAAACCCAGCGCCGTTTGGGTGCCGGTGGGAAGTTTGTAGACGGAAATCTCTCCCGTCGTCAGCGGCCGCAGGGCAAGGCGCGCCTGCAGGTCGGTTTGCGCGTAGGCGATGGATGTAACGGCCATCGCTATCAGCGCCACTGCCAGAAGGCCAGTTGGCGTTCTCTGAGTTTTGAAACTTTTCCGGGTCATTTGAAGCACTCTGGCTCTCCTCAGCAGATAACCAGCTCTTATTATATTTGATTGACGTCTGTATAGCGAGAGAATTTATAGAGTATCTGTTGTATACCCGCTGGTCACGGTGCTACTTCCTTAACTCCGGAGGAAGCGGGATACAAACGCTGCCCGTCGCCGCCCACTCGCTGCCGCGCTGCAAGGTGGAGATGAACCCCGAACTTTGCATCGCCGCGGAATCGTGTCCCAGCGCGGTCACGAAAACACGGCCCGCGCCATATTTCACGGTCCACAACATCGGCTGCGCCAAGCCGGGCCCAGGGGTCGGCTGATTGGACTTACCCTTGTAGAGCGCGTGATCGTCCCACGCTGTTGCCAGGACGTGAAAGCTGCCCTCGGGCTGCCACTTGAGGTTGGCGTAGAGTTCGTCATTGGCTTGCAGGAACGAGGTTTTCATTCCCTGCGTGATCGGGTCCGCCGAGTCTTTGATCTCCACCGTGAAATCGTGCCGCGCGGAATGATGGCCGGCATTGGGACGCCAGTTGGCAGCGCACATTTTCTCGAATTCCGTCCACCCGTCAAACGCCGCCATCGAGAAATGGTAGACCACCAGTCCTTTGCCGCCCTTGACGAAATTTAGCAATGCATTGTCCGTGCGTTCTCCCCAGCGCAAGGCAGGCTGCTTTTTCTCGAAATAATTCAGGACAACCAGATCGTATGGGGCAAGTGTGTCGGCGGAGGCGCCGCGGAATTCCTCTGTCACTCTGACTTCAAATCGACCGGTGTCCTCCAACGCCTTCCGCAGGATGGGGGTGGTGGCCCGCCAGTCGTGACCGTTCTGGCCGGTGATGATCAAAGTCTGAATTTTGGCGGCCGGGTTCGACGACGGGGGCGCCGGTTGCTGGGCGAAGACAGGCGCAACAGCCAGCAACACAACAAAAAACCGTTTCACGACCGCGATTATATCCGAGGAATCGCAGGCCGTATGTCAGATGTAGTCTAGCCGGCCGGAAGGGCCTTCAGATGATTCAAAAGAATTTGCCGGAAAGTTTCGATGTTTTCCACAGCAAACGCCCGCTTGGGAAGGATCGCGTGGATGGAGCCCGATCGGCATAGGACGAAGTAATTATCCAATTCCAGATAGTGCGAATAAGTCGTCCACGGCTCGAATTTCGGAGGACTCTCCCAAGTGACTCCCCTATCCGAAATTTCGATAGTCAATCGCCGGGGCTGGGAACGAGGTCCGGCCTCCGGTTCGAAACGAGGGGCGCGCCGCACCATTACCCAGTGGATCGCCTTGCTGACTGCGAAGGAGAGAACCGTAACCAGAGCGATCATGAACAGCGCGAACCAAATGCCGTCGCGTCCACGGCGAACGCTCAACCAGATGATGAAGGCGAGAACCAGAAGTGCGGCCGGCCAATTCCTCCAGCGAAGCAGGCCCCGTTCCCGAAGACGAGCGCGGATGACCGGCGCGACTGCTTCCCGGTGGTCCTCCTCGGTCAAGATGAAGGTGACGCTCAACACGACGCCAATCCTAATCGGGCAGATCGTCTTTCGCATCGCCAGCCGTGCGACCCGTTTTCCGCCACACCAGATACGCCTTAATGAGCGCGTCGAGATCTCCGCCCAGCACACGATCGACATCGCCGATCGCAAGCTTTGTGCGATGATCCTTAATCATTCGATACGGCGCCAGGACGTAGCTGCGGATCTGGCTTCCGAAGTTGATGTCAAGCTTGTTGGCTTCGGTCTTGCGCGTCTCTTCCCGCTTCTTCTCCATCTCGAATTCGTACAGCCGCGCGCGCAACTGCTTCATCGCGCTGTCACGATTCTTGTGCTGCGACCGCTCGTTCTGACACTGCACCACAATACCGGTCGGATAATGCGTGATGCGCACCGCCGAATCGGTCATGTTGACGTGCTGCCCGCCGGCGCCGCCCGACCGAAACGTATCGATGCGGATGTCATCCAGCTTGATATCGATCTTGATTTCGTCGTCCACCTGCGGATACACAAACACCGAAGCAAACGAGGTGTGCCTCCGCGCGTTCGCGTCGAATGGCGAGATCCGCACCAGCCGGTGCACGCCGATCTCCGAGTGCAGGAGTCCATACGCGTTCTGGCCGTTGACCTCGAACGTGACCGACTTAATGCCTGCGCCTTCGCCCTCCAGCATATCGGTCACGACAGCCTGGAACCCTTCGCGCTCCGTCCATCGCAGGTACATGCGCATCAGCATCTCAGCCCAATCCTGGCTCTCCGTGCCCCCCGCACCCGGATGGATGACCACCATTGCGTCCCGCGCATCGTTCTCGCCGGAGAGCAGCATTTGCGTCTCCAGCTTGTCAAGGAGCTCGGCGTAGGACTTGATACTGGTGGAGATTTCGCCTTCCACCTTTTCGCCTTCGTGCGCCAACTCGAAGAGCGTGTCCAGGTCGGACGTCAGGCTGGAAATGTGGCGGTCGTTATCGATCGCCTCCTCCAGACGCTTGCGATCCTTCATGACTTTCTGGCTCTTTTCAGGATTGTTCCAGAACGCCGGATCCGAGATCTGGGCGGCGAGTTTGTCTAGCGCGGATTGTTTAGCCGTCGCGTCAAAGATAGCTCCGGACGGCAGATGCCTGATCCCGCAACGGAGCGTAATCGCGTTCTAATTCATCGAGAGACATTCGTTTTCAATGTAGCATCTGGCAGGCCATTCGTGCTCGCCCAAACTGAAATCGGTCATATAGATTACCTTATCTGGCGCTCTCGGCAGATCGATGCGATAGCTGAACCGGCCACAGCTTTTGCTTGTAGTTCTCATCGACGACGAGATCTTCAGTTCCCGGCGGTAGTACTTGAAGGGACTTGAGAAACTCGATCACGGAATCCTGCTCGTACGCCGTCAGAGCCTGAAACGATTTTCGTGATAATAGCGCTTCGCCAGCATGCGCCAGGACCGACTGGCGCAAGGTGGTGAACAGGCCGTGATGGAAATAGGGCGGCTCGTTGGCGGAACCCCACAGACGCTTGGTCAAAAACCGGCGATTGCCTTGGTTGAACTTCGGCGACCAGACCGTTTGGTTCATATCGAGGGGCTCGGCGGCTGTGGGGTCGTTGGGGTCGGTTATGTCATGCAGCTTGAAGTCGGTAAATATACGAACTTCGATCACCTCGGGTTGGAAAGATGATGGCTTCAAGCGCGGCAACGGAAGACGAGCGTCAGCCAAATCTACGCGCACCTCCCGAGCCTCGCCGGCCCGAAGATTAGTCGCCGGATTGTATGGGTTCGGTTCGGTATAGATCCAATTGTGGCGGGTGAGCGGCAGCGACGGAACGTGGCACACCGCGCATCCAATACTGGAAAACAGCCTTGCCCCTCCAAGTATCGCCCTCTCGATTTCCGGATCGTTCGGAATGACTTGACCGGGTGGGGCGATGACGGCCTGGAAGACCGACAAGGCGGTCACGTCGGCGCGGCTCATCTCGTTGGTGAATCCGTCGCCATCGGGATCGGTGTCAACACCGAACCGCTCGGTGGTCTGAATCCCATGATGCTGCACCATGGCATTGTTAGTGAACTCGCGAATCGATACCACATTTCCGGCTTGATGCCAGGGCCGGACAATCAGGGTCGGTGGGTTGATGGGCGTCGGTGAAAGGATGCTCAGCCTTGGCAGACCCTCGACTTCGGTCGTATCCCACATCCCGTCGGTACGGCGGGCGACAAATCCGAACGAAATGCCTTTGCTGACTAACGCCTTCCGCTCGCCGAGCTTCACGGTATCGCGGATACTCTGGAGGTCCTCGGTGATCTCCCGGGCCAGCATCTCGATGTATCCCGCGCCGAACATTCCAGTCGTAGCTCGCTGGTTGGCGACCGTGCCGAGCGTTATGGGACGAAGTTGCTCATCCGCGTTACCGCGCGTGCGGGCCGTGTCCCTTGGATCGAACGTGACAAAATCGAACCGCTGCCCGAGGACAAATACGTTGGTAACGAAATCGCCTCCGCCACCCACGATTCCAAACGGCTGGTTATGACAGCCGTAACAGGAATTCGCGTCGGGTCCGGAGATGCGATTGAAACTGCGCACGCCCACCAGGGGTGAACCCGAATCGGAAAGCGCTTTGCCCGTGCCTTTCATCAGCGGACGACCGCCGCCCTCCTGCTCGGTCCAGCTTGCCATAAAGAGCTTCTTGCCGAATGCGACGAGATCAGGCAGTGGGAGGCGGCACTCGTCATCATCCTTCAAGTGCCTGGCGATTGACACTTCGCGTCCGACCTTTCCCGGCGTGACAGGAGCAGGCGACTGCGCCATCGCCGTTGGCAAGAACGCTATGGTTGCGAGGACCCGGCGGAATATCATGGTGTCAATTCTTCTGCGGCGTGGTCTTGGTACTGGTTGGCGGCGCCACGATCAGGATGGAGAGCGCTTGCGCGGTATTCAACGAGCCACCGGCAAAAATGCCGGAACCCTGCGCGAGCAGAGTTCCATTGCGCCGAATCTCCACCAGGATTCCACCGGTGGGCACGCCTGTCAGCACGAAGTTTCCTTGCGCGTCAGTGTTAGTCATGCCGACATAGCGCACGTTACTTGACGAGTGCACGATGACTTCCGCACGGGCCAGGTAATTCGGACTGATTGGCTGCGCCGAGCCGGAAGCCGGGTTTCTCGAGACGGATCCGCTAAGTACGGAAAGTTGAGCGGGAATGGCCTGGACGAGCGTCCTGGCATTGTATGCGGAACCTTGCGGTGTAAAGATGATCAGCGAGTTGTCGAGATCGAAAAGACTGGCGCCGGTGAAGTACTCGTAAACGGCAGTGTTCGCGGGGATATTCACATTGGTTTGCTGGCTGTAATCGATCGCCTGTGACGGGAGATTCGGGCCGGGTGTCAGGCCTGTAATCGATCCCAGGTTCAAGGACGTGATTCCGTGGTACGCGAAAATGATGCGGCCGTCGGAATACAGCTGGATCTGCAGAGTGTTGGGGCCGGTTGAACTCGAATAATGCGGGGTGTTCAAGTAGGTAACCAGGAACAAGCCGGGGATGGCGGTGTTCACATAGAGACCCGCTGTGGGGTCGATGGCGGAGGTAGCATACAAATCGTCAAAAAACGCTGAAATGCGCGGCAAGGAAGTGAAGTCGGGCAGACTCTCGATATAGTTGTCATCGCCTGCGCCGAATGTGATGTATCCGTTTGTCCCGACATATGCCGAGGTCTGGGTGGCCCCGTAAAACGGGAATGCGAACGGAAGGTTATACATGTAGAAGCAGTCGTCGCAGCGCGAAACCAGGGTTCCATAGTTAGTAATAAACGACGCCTGCACCAGCTGAATTGTGCCGACATCGGTAATACCGCCAAGTACCGGAGCGATCGACAACGAGGTGCCGGTCAATGTTGGCTGACCCGAGGGTGTGTACGACGCGTTGACGACAATGTTCCCCAACACCGTCGGCACACCCGGAATAGAAAATCTGCCGTCGGCGCCCGTTACGCTCATGAGTCCACCGTTGGTAGTGAGAGTGGCGCCCGACACCGGGCTGCTGTTGCTATCGGTTACCAACCCACTCACCAGCGTCAACGGATCGGGCAACACATTCAGTACTACATTCTGCGCCGTTCCGACGTTGTTGCCCAGATCGTGTGCCTTGGCGCCGAGCGTCAGCGAGTTGATTCCCACCGGCACGGTAAAGGTGTATTGGTAAGGTGAAGTCGTGGAGGTAAATACCACCTGTCCGTTTACCAGAAAATCGACGCTGGCCACCGCAACGTCGTCAATTGCGGCTACATTCACCGTTAGTTGAGCGCCTTGGTATACCGTCGCGCCTCCTGCCGGAGACGTGATATTGCACGTGGGCGCCACTCCCGCCAGATCCTGCCGCGGCAGGAATTGGCCGATGTATAGGCGGCTGTCTCCTGTGGACCCGCCACGGTTCAGATTGGCATGCTCGGTAACCAGATAGACGAATGCCGAATCCACCGCGAGACCCATCCCATTGTCATCGCGTTGTGTGAAATTTAGAATTGTCCGGGCCTGTAGGTTAGTAGGTTCCGAAATGTCGGTGAACGGTACCCCGTTCACAAAGACTACATCCGCACCGAGAGCAAAGTTACTGGATAGCGCGATATCTTGCAGGCGTCCGCCCAAACTCTGGTTGACGATGTGAGATCGAATTAGAGGCGCAGTTAGCGATGTTGTGTCGACTGAGGTCGTGCTGTTGTTGTAGTCCGCCACATATGCCCATGTGCCGCTCAGAGCCACGGCACGCGCGTCGCCGGTTGAGGCCGTCCCGCGTAGAACCGGCGCTGCGGGATTGGTGACATCCACCAACTTCAAACCGGAGGATCCCATTGCCAGTGCAACGAAATGGCGCGTCGAATCCACATCCAGCTTCCATGGCGTGCCGCCCACAGCCAAGGTGCTGATCTGGATCATCGAGGCCGGATTGGTGACGTTGACCAGAACCAGCCCGGTACTGCAGTTTAGATAAGCAGTTGCCCCCTTGACCACGACACCAAGACAATTGCCGCTATTGAACGTGCCGCGCAACACCGGAGTCACCGGATTGGTGATATCGACGACCGAAAGCGTACTGCTGCCAGCTACGTAAGCAGTGTTGCCGACAAGGTTCACGTCGTAGGAACTGCCGGCGAGGGCCAGGGATCCCGCAACGACGGGGTGCGTGCGATCGGCCGACAAGCTAACCACCTGCAGTCCCGATGCGCCGGCCGCCACGAAGGCAAAGTCGCCGGACGCCGCGACGGCATTGGCGAACCCCGGGATGGCGACAAACGAGAGATCGAGTGGAGTGAAGTTCGTCACGGCGCCATTGGCGGTCGTCATGAAACCGTTATTGGTGATGGTGATCATGCAACTGCCCGCCGATCCCGCAAATACCCGCCCGTCGGGCGAGCCAAAGTTACACGCGTTCAAGTTCGTCGAGAAATAGTTCGTGCCGCGCGCCGTACTGGTCAGATCGATGGTCTTATTGTCGATCAACGTGCCGGTTACAGTCAGTTGAACCGACGCAGTGCCGTTCAGCGAGTTGACGATCAATGTGAAATTGCTGGGATTCACCGAGATGCTGCGCAACGCATCATGCAGGTTGTAATTATTCGGATTGGTAGGATCGCTGCCGGTCAGGATTTCCGTGCGGTCGCCGATGCCATCGCCATCGGTGTCGGCGAGTAATGGGCTGGTGTGATAGCACTGCCCCATGGTGTTGCAGGCAAGGCCGGTTCCATGCGCCTCGTCGCCATCGGGGATGCCGTCTCCATCGGTATCGGCGTTATGCAAATCAGTGCCGAGACGGTACTCGTCCAGGTTGGTAAGTCCATCGTGGTCGAAATCCAGGAGCGCATCGGTGGGATCGTTGGGATCGAGATGCAGGCGAATTTCGACGTCATCGGGGATTCCGTCGCCGTCGGTATCGACGCCTCCCATGAGGACGACGCTGATCATCTGAATAGCGGAACGACCCTCGTTGGTCGCCTGGATGATGACGGTACCGGTCTTCAGCGCAGTGACCAGACCATTGGCGGAAACACCGGCAATTGCTGGATTGCTGGTGGTGTAGGTGGTGCCGGCGCTGGAACTGGTGACGTTCTGGGATGGTCCTGACGCGTAAGTAGCCGTAACGGTAAGTTGCGTGGTTTGTCCGGCGGACGTGAGGGTGTTCAAAGGTGCGGTTATGGTAAGGGAAGTGGGAATGGATGTTGCACTACCGAAAGAAAAGTTAGCGTTAAATCCGGTGACCTGATTCGGCGAAATAGCAAAGAGATTTGACTGCCCCGAGGTTGTAATCCCGCCGTTGACACAAGTTGCTCTCGCCCTGACCAAGCCGAATCCGGCAGGCACATTCGGTATACGCCACGTGCCGTCCGGCAGCACTTGGGTGTTACGGTTTAAGATACTGACTGTGCAGTTTTGATTCAATTGAGCTGACGCAGGAGAGCCCACTGCGTGGTAGATTGAGCACACCAAAAGGCCTTTTAGCAGCTTAGAAATCATTGCATTCACCTCCGGTTCGCAACCGTCCGCGGACGCGTCGGCATCATTGCGGCGCGCGAACGAATCTTCCATGTTCAAGCTTCAGGCTCGCTTTATTGGTGTTCCACCATTCACTGGATTTACGCGCTTGTTCCAATAACTCGTCCCGGCTATACTTCAGTGAGGGTTGCCACTCAGGCAGTCCCGTTAATACGTACAAGTTGTTGCGAGCCCATGATGCTGCCGAGGGGTTGGTCTCTATTAAGCCGATCAGAGCCGGTACGGTTTCAACTTCGCTAATCACAATGTCGAAGTTCGCTTCAGCTTCGATTTGATTTTGATAACTGACGGTCACTTTAAAGCCTCCAGTGTGAAACCAGGCGCCAAAGCTGCTTGATAAGTGGAGATCCAGTTCCTCGGAGCCGCCGGCGGGAATCGTGGTGCTTTTTTCAGGACTTCGCACCCATTTCGTCAGGACCTTCCCGTCGGGCATCTTCCTTTCTTCCGCATGAACCCCGCCCAAGTGACGTTGCCAGCGGTAGTTCCCCTGCGCCACCGTGATTTCGATTTCGGCAGTGCGAAGATCGGGCACTGTTTGCGGTTGTGCTGAGAGGTTTTTGAGCGAGAGAACGATAGAGGTCGGTTGTCCCAGGATCTGCCGACGGGGCGTCTGTACGATCAACCTCAGTGCGTCCTTGTTCGTTAGAGGAGCGTCCGGTTGTTGTCCCAAAAGCACAGAAAGTGATAACGGCAAGAAGTAAAACCACGAGGAAAGCGCCATCCTGGTAATCATCGCGACCAACCTCTGAGACGCAAAATGCTGTCCGGTGAAAACATATTCGAAGCTCCAAAAGGCGTCATCAAACCATCAGCAGCGTGATCGCCGGCCCCGAACGACACATGATCGCTGGCATGGCCTGCTTCGTGGCGCCCGACAATTTGCTGGCGGGCGGCATTGCCAGTGTTGAGCGGAATCCAGGCAATCTGACCGAATTCCACCCCCTGTGTTTGGCCCCACTCTCCATCGGGGCTGACTGCACCGGAGTCACCCGCCATGATCATGATCCCGGCCGGATAATAAGCTGTCGCGCCAGTTGCGGCGTTTCCGTCTTCCTTGGGGGAAAAGTACTTACAACCAACGGCGCCCGGTGTGGCGACGCCGATGGCGCCGGCGAGGGCCGTCAGCGCCGCGCCTCCGGATGCCTGATTCCGGTCGTACCATGCTTGTGCTTTTGCAGTTATGGCCACCCTTGCGGCGGCGACTTTCGCGGCATCACCGCTTGCAAAATCCGCCAACTCGGCCGCTGATGGTGTTTCCGCGGCGTTTGGAACCAGAAGCGGAACGAGGAAATCAGGAGAGTTGGCCCCGGCCGGTATAGCGGTTACCGCGCCAAACGCATAGTGTGTGTAACCATCACCCGAAAAGGCTGGATCCACGTTGGCGGTTGCCATTATCGCTCCAACATCGGCTCCTCCATTCATTCTGTAAGCGTTAGCAAATGTCAGACTCTTCCATACCGACCAGGTTCCGGTAACGGCATCTTTAAGGACCGTACCCGCCGTATCTTTCACTTGTGCTTTGAGAATGTAGTTGTCAGCGCTGATCGCGGACGACGAGAATTTGGTTTTCGCCTTGCCCATATCAGCGCCGGAATCGAGGGTCGTAACGTCGGCCGATTGTCCGTCGGCCGCTACGGACGTCGTGTAGCCCATGCTCGCCTTCCATAAAATCGAACCCATACCACGCTTTCCCCCATTGCCAACAGGCGCGTTATCATCACCCGCAGCTCCATTGGAATCGATTCCCATATCGGTCGCGGTGTCATCCGGGTCGGTGAACGTCCAAGTGACCTTAACGGCGACCGGCGCAGCCGCTCCTGTCCCGTCTTTCTTCTTGAGCTTAATCAGTGCCTCGATATCCGTATCAATCTCTGTAGCCGCGCGGGACGGCTTGGTCAGTTCCCTGTCACCGGCCGGCGTGAGCGTTATCGATTCCACCACGACCAACGTGTTCTTCTGATCGAATGAACCATTGCTGAAGTCTGCCTGCTGGCTCACGGTAATTTTAGCTGTGTACGGCGATGTGTCCGGACCGACGAATTTACCCGCATTTGCTCCTAGCGTCGCTTTCCCATCCCAATTCACCATGACGCTTGTGCCAGTCTTAGCGATGGTAGTATTCCGGTATATCGGATTGACCGCGTCACCGTTCTTGAAGATTTCCAATTTGGCATTGGCAACGGTGGCGCCGGGCGGAACAATCGAGTAGGTAATCTGCAGCTGTTCTACCCCTGGAGCGAACATCGGGTCAATCGCGTCGATAACCACGCCGGCAACAGTGACGGCAATGGTAGCCTCGGCAAAGGGATGGACACCATTCTGGTCGACAGAATTGCAGGTAAAGCGGACGGTGAGTGTCGCCATACCAGGGGCCATGCCCTTGACTGTTACGCTGGCGGTAGCACCTCCGCTTTGGATGGCCGCAATAGCAGGATCGCTGCTCGTCCAGGAATAGGTGCCTTCAGGACCGCCACTCGCCGTTATTGTCGCAGTGGCGTTCTTCATAATTGTCACAGGTGGCGCGGTTGTGATGGTCACATGGACAACTTCACCGCCGCCGGCACTATTCGGATCCCCTCCGCAATGCCACCCAGCCTTCAAGACTCCGACTCCGGGATCCGAGGCAATGACACTTCCGTCCGCGCTCACAGTGCCCGTCCCGATGGCAACGAACGAAGCCAGATCGTGATCGTAGGAGTACATTTCGGTCACGGCTCGCGGAGCCAACCCATCGACATTCGGAATGGTGATTGCCGCCGGAGGATTGAAAATTGTACCGACCGGCTGGATGGTCACGATAAACCTGGGCTGCTGGCCAAATCCCGGAACCATTGGCACCTTGTCCATGTTCACCGGCGTAACCGACACGCACCCTGTCCGCGACCCACCGGGAAACGTCGCGGAACCCGGCGCAATCGTCAACGCAAATCCCGGTGCCTGCGGTACCGTCAAAGTTCCCCCGGTAGTCGGACTGACACAGAGCTGACCGGCCGAACTCAACTGCGGCAAATAGATCGGCAGGCCTACCGTGTTGTTCTGACCTGCGACCGTCACCATGTCATATTCAAGCGTGGGAAAAGGCCCGGGCCTCGTGGCGGTCGATCCATCGGCCATCAGCTTGAATACTCCCACTGGCGCGGGTTGAATCAGAAAATATCCTTGTGCATTGGTCGGCACGGGCGTCCCGATCTGCACGGGTGTATTCCCGCTTGTGCCGTTGTTCACCTGATACAGGCGCATCATGACATTCGGAATCGGGATATTGCTGTTATCGAGCACAACTCCGCTGATCGCGGTATTCTGGGGCGGTCCCGGTACATAGGCCGTCGCCGTGAACGAGGCCGGGAGTCCCGCGTTGCCGAGGAAATTGGCCTCAACCAGATTGTTATTGATGCCAGCCTGGGGTCCGAGAGTCAGAATGCCTTGCACACGGCCGTCGCTATCGGAGGTCGTGTTGTAAGTTGTCTGCCCATTAATAGTGCCGCCGCCTTGCTTCATGGTGAAGGTCACGGGAACATTTCCGAGACGGTTGTGACCCGCATCGGTCAGAATCGCAATAAAGGGGAGGGGCAGTGCTTGTCCGACCACGCCCGACTGGTTGTTACCCGAATCGACCACAATCATCGACGGCGGTGTCGTTGTTGCCGACTCGGTAAACACAGGCGTCGCGGCGATTCCCACAGACGACGCCTGCACCATATTATTGCCGGAGCCGGCGTGGGAACCAAGAATGTAAAAAACCTGGGCTTGGCCCTGGCCGTTGGTGTTGATCGCAATACCGGGTAACCCCGGTGGTCCCGCGGTGGTAAGAGTCCCGTCACCACCGGTTACCTGGAACACGACAGGCGTATTGGGTACGCCATTGCCGGAAGAATCGGTCAGCTTCACCACAAGCGGCGCCGCCAGTTGACTCTTGATCGGACCACTGAGATTATTGCCCGAGACAATCGTCAGCGTTGGTGTAACTGGCGACTGCCGCGTAATGCTCACGCTAGTCGTGGCAAAGTTGCCCGCCCGATCGGTTCCGAGCGCCTGGATCGTATTTGCGCCCATGCCTAACGGAACGTTGCTCGCGATGTAAGTCCGATTACTGACGACTGCAGGAATGCCATTCACAGTCACAGTCGCTTGTTGAGGGTTGACTGTGCCGACCACGATGTCATTGATGATGCCGGTGACGTTGACCGATGACGCTGTGGTGACGGCGCTCACCGACGGCGAACTGATGGTCACGTGTGGAGGTGTGGTGTCCAGCGTCACCAAGCGGCTGTCGGTGCTGGTTCCGCCACCGCTGTTCTGAGCAACGGCAGTGAGCGTATTGCTTCCCTCCTGGAGCGGCACGGAAGCCGTGAAAGAATTGCCAGTAACTTGTGCCGGAACGCTGTTGACTGCCACTGTGGCTTGCGAGTCGGATACGGTGCCGGTTACGAGAACGGGAGAGATGTTCAGATATGCGGATTGGGCCGGAGACACGATAGCGATAGCGGTTCCAGTTCCGGTGATAGAGACCGTGATCGGCGCGGAATTCGCGCGTAGCAGACTGCCTTGAAAGCCCGCGCTCACACGGAAAGTAACTGCACCGGGAATCTGCTGGAATACTGTCGTCCGCAGTGTGTAGGTTTGATCCCCAGCGACGGCATCGCCACTCAATCCGTCGTCGTGGAGAGTACCGAGAACCGTTGCTCTTCCCGCAGCGTCAATCTGCTGAAGATTGACAGTCGAAGGGATAACTGTCGTGTCGGTGATGAGCGAGGTAAAGGTGATTTGGGTCGGGACGCCTGCCGGAGCGGATGCGGGGTTGGCGGAGGTCGCCCCGATGGTGCCCGCAAAGGTTGGACTGAGAATCAGAAAGAACGCTATCCCAGGTAGAAATCTTCGGAGCATCTGAGTTACCCTCCGGCTAGAACCCGGTTCGCATTCCCGACCGGGTCGTCAATAAATCAGATAGTTATCGGCTGACAAACCACGACCGCCGGACCGAGACGGCGACCGTGACTAATGCCAACGCTGCGCCAACCAGAAGTGAGCTGCCAGGTTCCGGCACACCGGAGACCGCGCCAACTGAGAAAGAGACATCGTCCATCGCAAAGGATAGCCCCCCCGGATCTCCGGCGATCGTGACGTGATCGATGCCTGGCGCATAATCGATCTGGATCAACTCGTTCGGCGGATTCCCGCTCGAAACAAGGTTTGCGTTGAATAAGGAAACAGCCGTCCGCACCGGCGTCGAGGTGCTGTCGTATGCCGTGATGAGCAAGGGGGAAGCATACGTGAAATAGGCGGAAATCGAGTTCACCAGTGTAGCGAACTGAATAGTTACGGGTCCGAGATCCAAGGCAACGTTTGTTCCGGAGTGGGGAGGAAGTTCTGCCTCGTTCAAACTTAGCCCGGCCGACACCAGCAGCGCGTTGGTAAAAGTAACGCCGAGAGCAGCATAATGGTTTCCTACGATATCCGAGTCACTCAGATCCTCGAAGTTAATCAACGTTGCACTAACACAAGGAGCCCAAAGAAAGAGAGTGGCGACAATAATCAGGAGCCGAGTTGTTTTCATATCGGGCGCGACCGCCGGCTTCCTCACTAGCCGGTGAGTTTAATAACTATAGAGTCAAACTTACCTGATTGCAAGCAAAAACAAATGAACGGATGATTACTTGCCTTTCTAACTGCGACCATTCGGGTATAATGCCGGAGCATGAGAACGCTCTCGCTCTTGCTGCTGCTATCGACGTCGGCCATGGCTGAAAAGCGCCCTGTCACGCACGAAGATATCTGGTTAATGAAGCGGGTCACGGATCCGGTTGTCAGCCCCGACGGACGCTCCATCGTCTTCACGCTGACCGATCCCGACTATGATCCGTCGAAACAGTCCGTGGACCTATGGATTGTCCCCGCCGACGGTAGCGCGCCGCCGCGCCGTCTGACTTATAGCAAGTCGCCCGAAGTCGGAGTCTCGTGGTCGCCCGACGGCACTCGCATCGCGTTCGTCACCAAGCGCGAAGGGGATGAGGCGAACCAACTCTACATACTGCCGTTGAACGGAGGTGAGGCGCAGCGCATCACAACGATGCCCGGCGCTGTGTCGAATCCTAAATGGCGCCCCGATAGCGAGGCGGTTCTGTTCGAGAGCGAATTCGACCCCATCGCCTCCGAGCGTCCGCAGCGCAAGTCAACGGCTCGCACCTATGACGCCATGCCTGTCCGTTTTTGGAACGCCTGGCTCGACGAGAAAAAGCCGCACATTTTCGTCCAGGAATTGCGCGCTGGTGCGAAGCCCGTCGACGTGTTGAAGGGAACCCGTCTCGCGGAGTCCGCCGGGTTCGCCGGGCTCTTTAATCCGAGCGGCGGCCAGACACTACAATCGGTTTGGGCGCCGGATGGCAAGTCGATCGTCTTTGCCGCCGCCATCAATCGCAATGAGATGATGAGCGTCGAACTCGAGTCGGCTCTATTCTCCGTTCCCGCCGCTGGTGGTGAGCCGCGGCAGTTGGCTCCCTCCGGACAGACTCTGTCCAAGCCAAAATTCTCACCGAAGGGGGATGCATTATATGCGGTTCAGGAACGTCGAGCCAAGCCGGGAGGCCGACTTTATTCCCTCAGTCGGCTGGTACGAATCGCCTGGCCGGCGGGCGCGTCGCCGGTCGTGATGACCGAGGGATGGGATCGCTCGGTAACGGGATTCTCGCTATCGCAGGACGGCCGCACCGTATATATCGACGCCGAGGACAGTGGCTTCGATCAGCTATTCCAGATTCCGGCGGATGCGGGTTCGGGCAGTGCGGTTCAGCGACTCTTTAAGGTCGAACGCGGCGGCTATGGGACAGCGATGCCGGTCGCCGGAGGACTGGCTGCGCTGTTCAACACCTCCATTCAACCGCCGGAGATTGTACGCCTTAACCCTGCTACGGGATCGCACAACATGCTGACTAACTTCAGCGCGGAGAGAATCTCCCAAATCGATGCGCAGCCGCCGATTCATTTCTGGTTCACGGCCAAAAACGGCAAGCATATCCACAACATCATGTTTCTGCCGCCGAAATTCGATGCGAACAAGAAGTATCCGCTTCTGATCTTTCCTCACGGCGGGCCCAATTCGATGTCGAAGGATGCGTTCTCGACGAGGTGGAACAATTACCTGCTGGCATCGCCGGGGTACGTGGTTCTGTCGACCAATTACACGGGTTCGACCGGGTTCGGCGAGAAGTTCACCGACGATATCGAGAAGGATGTGCTGCGCGGGCCCGCCAATGAGATTCTCGAAGCCATCGCCGAGGCTGCACATCGGTATCCATATATCGATCTCCAACGGCAGGCGGCGGCGGGCGCCAGCTATGGAGGCTACCTGATGAACTGGTTCAATGGCCACACGACGCAATTTAAGTGCATCGTGGCGCACGCGGGCGCGGTGAATAATGAATCACAGTACGGCGTCAACGATGGCGGCTGGGATCGCGAACTGCGCATGGGAGGGCCTATCTGGGAGAAGAACGGTCAGTGGAACGAGCAGAGCCCGATCCGCTACTCCGGTTCATTCCGCACACCGACACTGATCACCCAAGGCGAGTTGGACTTTCGCGTTCCCATTAACGAGAGCATGACGACCTTCAAAATCCTGCAGCGGCGGAAAGTGCCGTCGCGGCTGGTGGTTTTTCCCGACGAAGGCCATTGGATTCTCAAGGGCGAGAACAGCCGCGCGCACATGAAAGAAGTGCTCGCCTGGCTGCAGCGATATCTGTGAGGCCTACTGCAGTTTCCAGTTGCGGTCGAACGCTCCTTCCGCAACCACCTTGCCCGTCGCGATTTCAGTTACGGCCCAGTCACCGACCCGCGGATAGAGCAGCACATTCGTGCCCTTAAAGTCGGGTTCGTGGAACGTGTGTCCGCTATTGATCACCAGGTAGTGCTTCGGGTCGGCGGGATTCGGGTAAATCATCGACAGCATGTGCGTCGCCGAATCGAACTTGCGGTCGCCCACCACAATCGACTGATCGGTCCACTTAATCGGCGTCGACTTCACGGCGCGCGCGATGATGCCATTTGTTGCCGGCGTGCCGAAGGCGACGATGTTGTGGCTGTGCTCCTCCGGCGGCGTCAGTTGTCGAACAGTTTTGACAGGGACGTCGCCGCGCATCCACTTCGGGAAGTCGGCCGCGAAGCGATCCAATTGCTTCAACGCAAACTCGCTGACCGGGGATGAGGCCGTGCCGCCATTGGGCTTCACGCACAGAAAGGCATCCATAAAGGCGTCGTCGATCGGCCCCTGCAGCCCATGCTGTTTTTGCAGCGCGCGCATGGGACCCGCCTTACGCCACTTCCCGTTCTCCTTCTCGAATGACACGGAATTGCCAATGGGAAACGACTGTCCATCAACGACAAAGGTGTTGTGCGGCGGCTCGCCGTGCAGGGTCAGTCGCAAAATGTTGCGGGTCTTCACCTGGACGTCGAAATTGTCACCCATCTTGCCATCCACCTGCGCGCGCTCGTAGTCGCGCTCTAACTGATCGACTGTCACCCAGAAGCACTGGTTGTAACGCTCCGTGTAAGTGACGAAATGAAGGTCGGGCTTCTCCAGAATCCCGTGGCTCTGATTATGCAGGACGAAGGCATCGCTGACTTTTTTGCTGTCGGGATGCCATTTGTGCTCGGTGTGTGGACCCACCAGGAAGATGGCATTCAAGTCGTCAGTCTTAAAATTCAATCCGTCGGGTTTAAAGTGATAGCCTTCGCGCTGTAGCTGTTCGCGTACAAATACCGATGCCCGCAGTTGCGGATCGTCCTCGCCTCCGTACCCCACGGTCGGCGTATTTACTGCGTTCAGCGCGGAGTTCATCACGTCGTAAATGCTGGCGTAAACCGTCGGATTCGCGACCTTGCCATGTACTTTCGTTTCCACAAAGCCCGCGCCAGCCTCCACGACCGCCCATTTATCAGGGTGATGCAGACCCAGGTGCCAGGCGCCTCCGCCACCCATGGAGAACCCACGGAGTGCAATACGTGCCGGATCGATATTGTAGTGTTTCTTCACCGCGTCGATTGCCTCAAACACATCCGTTTCTCCGGCCCAGCGATAGGCTACGTTTGCCCTGCCGAAGACATCCAGCTTGATGAACTCGTGATCGGCCGGCGCCACTTTGGCGTGGTCGTGCGAATAAATGAAGCTGACTTCGTTCAATGTTGCGCCGCGCCCGTGCAGGATCACCTCCAGCCACTGAGGCGTGCTGGGTTGAATGTTCTCCGGAATTGTCACCGCATAAGGCTGGAAGCTGCCGTCGACGCGCGATTTGTAGCCGCGAACGAACGACCCGGTACGCTTGGGCCACGACGGCTTTCCTGTCGCAAGTTCCTGCGCACGTTGCATGCCGGTATCGAGCACCGCGAGCGTTTGCGCGACGTAATTCTTGGAATAGAACTCGTCGTAGCGAAGAATCCAGCGGGCCGCCTTGAGATAGACCTCTGTGTCGGCCAGCAGATCCTCCGCGACCCTGCCGCGCAACGGGCGAAGCGCGGTGTCAAGCGCATCCGCCTTCTGTTCAATTTGATGTCGCTCCTCAGGCGTAACACGAACGACCGGCGCGGGTGGAGGAGCCTGCGCGAGAAGCGGTAAAGCGGCAAGGATCAGAAAAAAGCGCATGGGTCTATATTAGAGCTTTCCGCCGACCGCCCCACAAGCTTCGATTTGCGAACCCCCTGTCCCCAGCGATCACACCTGTACAGCACATCGACATTGCACATCGACATTGTTGGGCAAGTAAAATTTTGGCCTTGGTGGCGGAACAAATGCATCGTTATCTCTTCATGTACGTCAAGAATATGCACTTACTACCATTCAATGTCTTATTCCTGTTGCTCATTCCGGCCAGTGTGTTTGCGCAGGGAACATCCGGCGTGGAATCCGCGACGCCGCGCTTTTCGTACGGCGTGATCGGCGGCGGAGCGCTAACTGACGCTTTCGGACATGACAGCACCGCGTTCGTCTTCGGGCGTGATGGCGGTCTCGAGTCGCGACAGCAACGTTCCTACTCGACCTTGAAAGATTATGTGATCGGCCCGGCGTTCGAAGTCGGAATTCCATGGCGAGGCTTTTCGGTAGAGCTTAATGCACTATACCGGCCACTGAATCTGACGATGGCAGGAGTCAATCCGGATGGGTCACTCCACAGCATATCGCCGGCAACTGTTGTGACGTGGGAATTCCCAGTCCTCGCGAAGTACCGGTTTCATTTGCGCAGGGTCTCGCCCTTCCTTGAGGCCGGGCCATCCTTTCGCACTTCAGGCAATCTCAATGGCGCACAGCCATCCGTTTATGGCGGTACAGGCGGGGTTGGCGTGGATGCCAGAATCTGGCGATTCAGGATTGGCCCTGTGGTTCGATACACTCATTGGGCTGCGGAGTCTGACCGCGCCGATCCCAGGTCCAGACGAAATCAGGTCGAATTGCTGCTGGGTGTCTCGTTCTAGCGCAGGCATTCAACGCACGTCATCCTGATATTTAGTGGTTACGTTGTCCGGGATCTCGTGAATCAGCCTTTCAGGTTGGCCCGCGAACCTGCGCCAGATGCGGCGGGCTGTCGCACGTCCACTCGCATCGATTGGAATCCGGATCAGTCCGAACCCGCCGTAGAGCTTCTTGGGATCGGACTTCGGACCCCACCAGTCTGACCGCTCCGATTCAACGTTTGCGCTGGCATCGTAGAAGCTGATCGCGTAATAAACGGAATATCCTTGAACCCAAGGCTCCTCTCCTATCCAATACGCGAAGTTCGCGGGGTTGTAGCCCATCTTCGTCACGTCAGGCTTTGCCATAACCGGGTCTTGGGACACAACCCAGTTTATCCTTCGATTACAGCCTGCCGCGAGTTGGTCAAGCGGTCAATTCTCAGCCGGAATCTTCTCGGCGCGATCGACCACGAGGATCTCGACTGGAGCCTTACGCGACTCCAGTTTGAGACCAACTTCGCGCAGCGCCGAGAAGATAGTTGCGCCAACAACGCTATCGCTGGCGCTTCCCTCGTTTCCGGCGTTCGATCGCATTTCATCCGGCATCCACTCCAGGTTGATGTTGAATCCGCCCGTTAGCCCGGTCATATCGACAACTGGCCTGTCCAGCACGTTCGAGAGCGTTCCGGCAAACGATTTCATGGTTGCGTTTGCCCGCATGCTGGTTCCCTTCGAACCCCTGGAAACGTTGGTTCCGAAGCCTTCAGCCGGTTTTAGCTTCAACCCGTTCCTCTCCACCACGAGTGCATAGACTGCCATTTCTTTGGATTCGCGGTGCGTGACAAGTTTGAAGCGATCCACCAGAAGGCCTTGAAGCATCCGCAGGACTTCATGCGGCGGAGTACCCGCCGGCAGGGTCGCCGTCAAGTCATAGCGCTCCTCGTTCATCCAGTCAGGTCCCGATACCTGATAGTCTTTCAATCCCCACGCCGCAATAAGATAGCGTTTCAGCGGCACATTGACACAGGTCAGCCGCCCGGGCGTGGCCCTCATGTTACTTCCCTGTTGCGGCGGAGAACGCTTCACCGTAGCGGCATCGAAGCTTGGCGGCGGAGCTGAAGGATCTGGTGGCTTCAATCTCCGGAACACCAATTTCATGACCTTCGTTCCCTGGTGGATCTCGCCTGACATCTGGTCGCCTTGAACCACCAGATTGATTTCCGTTGGCCCCAATTTCAGCGTAAGTCGATCGTCTTCAATGCTTCCGCTCTGAAACGGAATCTGATCGTCCTCGGTTTCTCCCGCACTCCCCGTGACGGTGCTTCCGTCCTGTTTCAGCGTGAGGTAGACCGGAAAGCCCGACCATTTGCCCGAAACATCGGTGGCGCCGAGCATCGCCGAAGTAATCAGTAGTCCGCCGAGGATTGAGGTTCGGAAACCCTTCATCACAACTCATTACGCAGGGCCGCGCAAAAGGTTCACAGGGATCAGGCGGAGCAGCGCACTCGGGCCGGAGGGTTCCGCACCGCAGAGGATTGCGATATTCTTCTGAATATGGGATTTGCCGCTCGTCGAGTGTGGCCCGCTGCCGCCATGGCTGGCGTGGCCGCCATCCTCGGTATCCTGGCGGTGCTCCAATACCGCTGGACCACACAGATCAGCGATAACGAACGCGAGCGGTTGCGCACGCAGCTTCGCACCGCCACGGGCCAGTTCCGGCAGGATTTTTACCGCGATATGGTCACGGCCAGCGCGGTTTTTCAGGTCGATTCCGAACTGCTCGCGGAACACGACTGGACCCGCTTCACGGCGCGTTACGAAGACTGGTCGCGCAATCCAGCCAATGCCGAGCTGGTTTCCAATGTCTACATCTGGGACATGCGGGCCGCGGCGGGCCATCAGGAGTTGCAGCTTGACCGTGAGGCCGGTACCTTCATCGACGGCGCATTTCCGCCACAAATCAGCAAGGTATTGAAGTCCGGACCCTGGCGCGCGCCGGGAGGAACGCTACGGAGGATTTCCTGGACGTTCGACGCCATCCTCCCCGGAATGCTGCGTCCCGTCTACCGATTCCGCCCGGGTTGGAATACTCCGCGGGATGAAGGCGAAGGACGTCCTCCACGCGAAGAACCTCCTCCCGGCGCCGAGCTGGTGGGGGTCGTGGTGATTGAGCTGAATACCAATTTTGTCGTGCACCAGTTGTTCCCCGCGCTCGTGCAGCGTCACTTGAGTCTCTCGGGCGCCGCCTATCACGTGACCATCTTCCCCACCACGGATCCCGCGCATCCAATTTTTGAATCCGGACCCGCCGTCCATGGCGACGATAAGCCTGACGCGGAAATCAGCCTGGTCGAATCGCCCTTCGTTCAGAATCGGACACCGGGCCAGCGTCCTCGCCGTCAGGGCGACCCTCCGCCGCCTGATCCGCTTCGCCAGTCCCCGGTGCTCCGGCGTTACGCGCTGACGTTTCCCGCCGCAATGATCCCCGGCCGCAACAACTGGCGCCTTGCGGTACAGCACCCCGCCGGATCGTTGAAGGCTGCAGTCGACACCACCCGCCGCTCCAATCTCATGATGAGCTTCGGCGCTCTCGTGATCCTTGCGGGAAGCATATTTCTGTTGTTTGCGGCCATGCATCGCACCCGCGCGCTCGCCAAGATGCAGATGGAATTTGTGGCGGGCGTCTCGCATGAACTGCGAACGCCAGTCTCGGTTATTTGTTCCGCTGCCGACAATCTTGCCGATGGCGTGGTCGACGGCAAGCCCCAAGTCCAGAACTACGGACAGCTCATTCGCGGAGAAGCCCGGCGGCTCGCATCCATGGTGGAACAAATTCTGCTTTTCTCCGCCGGCAAACCCAACAGTGCGCGATACAATCTGCAGCCGCTCGACATTGTTTCCGTGATAGAGGGAGTTTTGCGTGATGCCAATACCGGCATCACATCCGCCGGTATTAAGCTGGAGCGGGCTATCGATCCCGATCTCCCTCACGTCATCGGCGATGGGGGCGCAGTGGCGCGCTGCCTGGAAAACCTGGTGAGCAACGCGATCAAGTATGGCGCCACGGGCGGCTGGATGCGGGTAGCGGCTTCGACCGTGGTTGGGGGTCACCGGCCGGAAGTCGCCATCACGGTGGAGGATCATGGGCTTGGCATTCCTTCCTCCGAACAGCGTCGTATTTTCGAGCCGTTCTATCGCGGGACCTCAGCCCTGGAGAGCCAGATTCACGGTACCGGCTTGGGTCTGAGCTTGGCCCGCAAGCTCGCCCATTCAATGAAGGGCACGATTCGCGTGGAAAGTGAGGTAGGCAAGGGTACGCGATTTACGCTCACCCTTCCCGCCGCCGACATGCCGACAGTCACGGAACATGAAAGCCTAAATGAGCCGGTCCATACTGCTGATTGAAGATGAGCCCGGACTGGTCCTTACGTTGAAGGACCGGCTGACGCGGGAAGGCTATGAAGTGGATACCGCTCAGGACGGCAACGTCGGCTTGGCCTCCGCTCTGCGTGGGCAGGCCGATTTGATCATTCTCGATTTGATGCTGCCGGGCCGCAGCGGTCTCGACATCTGCCGCGATCTGCGTCAGAAGGGAATCGAGACACCGATCCTGATGTTGACCGCCCGAGGTCAGACAGTAGATAAGGTGCTCGGCCTTAAGCTGGGTGCGGACGACTACATGACGAAGCCGTTCGACATGCCGGAACTTCTGGCGCGTGTGGAGGTGCTGATGCGGCGGCACCGGAACTCGTCGGGCGGCGGCGCGGCCTTTTTCAACTTCGGGAACATCGAAGTGGATCTGCGGCGGGCATCGGCCACTCGCGGCGGCGACACAGTGGCGCTATCGACGCGTGAATTTGAGTTGTTGCGGTACTTCATCGAGCACCGTGGAGTGGCGATTTCCCGGGACGAGCTGTTGAGTAACGTATGGCACTACGATGCCGGCACGACCACGCGGACGGTGGACGTGCATGTGGCATGGCTGCGGCAGAAGCTGGAGGACGATCCCAAGCGTCCGCAATGGATCATGACGGTGCATGGTTTGGGGTACAAGTTTCTCGGGTAGTGGACTCGGCGGGCGCGAGCTAGTACACTAGTAGTTTCGGGGCGTGGCTCAGCCTGGCTAGAGCGCCTGGTTCGGGACCAGGAGGTCGGTGGTTCGAATCCACTCGCCCCGACCATTCCTTCAATATGCGGGCGGAGATTCCGATACCGGCAGAACGGCTAGAGCAGTTCTGTGGCAAATGGAAAATCGCTGAGCTTCGCGTCTTCGGATCTGCCCTTCGTGAAGACTTTCGTCCCGATAGCGATCTCGACCTACTCGTCCGCTTTACGCCTGATGCCGACTGGAGTCTCATCGACCACGTCGCCATGGAAGAAGAACTCAGCGACATCATTGGGCGCAAGGTAGATCTCGTCTCCCAACGAGCTATCGAGCGCAGTTCAAATTGTATTCGCAAGACATCTATCCTTGAAAGCGCGGAGCCCTACTTTGCGGCGCGATGACGTGCATACACTCGATATCCTCAAAGCTGCGCGTCTGGCAATCGAGTTCAAAGGAACTGCGGATAAGACTGAGTTTCTCAATGCCGCCAAAACACATTGGCCGTTCTGCATCAGCTTCTGATCGTCGGCGAGGCGGTCAAAGATCGTCACCGGAGTTCCGCGTAGCGCACCCCGAAGTTCCTTGGAAGCTCATAGCTGGAACCCGCGACAAGCTGATCCACTTTTACGAGGGCGTGGACCTCGACAGGTTTGGAAAATGGTAACCTCCGATCTGCCCGAACTCATCCGCCTCATCGAGCCGTTGGCTCTCGGGTGCGGCTTGGGTGGATAGAGCGCTTCACCAATACGAGGCTGTCAGTTCGAATACACTCCCCGATAGATACGGTTCTTCATCAACTGTGCCGCCATTCCAACGCTTCGGCTATTCGGATGTCTTCCTGGTTCAGCCGGCACAACCTCTTGGCCCGGCCCCACTCCAGATCATAGGCATCGCCATTTTCTGAGAAGCGGGTGCATCCGTCATAACCGTGCCCACACCATTCTGGAACGCCTTTCAGAAGGGCCCACCACCCTGGAGTAATATGGGAGCGCTTATGAAATCTCGATTCATATTCCGGTTTCTGGCATTGAGCTTCGCCTCGGCGGCAGCGTTGGCTGCCCCGGGTGGTTGGATCACGACGTGGTCCAGGAGTTCTTCGGTTCCCTATCCGGATCCCACACAGTTGTCCAATAGCCGGTTGGTTTTCTCCAACCAGACACTGCGCGAGGTGGTCCACATTTCGGTCGGCGGTGACATGGTGCGGGTACGGCTGTCGAATGTTCACGGCACGAGCGCGGTGCACATCGGTTCAGCGCACCTTGCCCTGCGGACCACAGCGTCCTCAATCGATCCCTCTTCGGACCGCCTGCTCACCGTTAGCGGACGTTCCGAGTTCCTGATTCCGCCGAACGCAATTCTGTTGAGCGACCCGGTATCGCTCAGTGTGACACCGCAGAGCGATCTCGCGATCAGCCTGTTCCTTCCGGACCAGGTCAATGGCGCCGGTGTGCATTACCTGGGCTTGCAGACAAATTACCTGGGCGCCGGGGATCAAACGACGGCGGCCGCCCTCCGCACGCCCACCTCAGTCTCCTGGTGGGCCTTTCTGACCGCCGTGGATGTCGCCTCGAGCGATCCCGCCTCCGCGACCATCGTCACCTTCGGCGATTCTATTACGGACGGCGCCAATTCGACTTCAAATACAAATCAGCGCTGGCCTGACCTGCTCGGTGCACGATTGATTGCGGCGGGTATGGGAAATTTGGGGATCGCGAATGCCGGAATCAGCGGCAATCGGATGCTGCACGATGCGAAACTCAGCATCACCGCCGGCACCAGTGGTTTGGAACGGTTTGGCCGTGACGTGCTGGAACAGCCGGGCGTGAAATACGTCATCATTCTGCTGGGCATCAACGATATTGGCCAGCCGGGCACGGGTTCGGCCGACATCGCCGATGCAGTAACCTCGGACGATCTGATCGCCGGTCTGCAGCAGATGGCCGACCGAGCGCACCAAATGGGAATTAAGGTCTATGGCTGCACATTGACACCCTTCACTCCCACCACCCTGGTGAATTACTTCTCACCGGAAAAAGAAATCAAGCGAAAAGCAGTCAACGACTGGATCCGGACTGGTGTGGCTTTCGATGCGGTGATCGATTTCGACAGGATCGTGCAGGATCCGGACAATCCGGATCACATGTTGCCTGCCTATGACAGTGGTGACCACTTACATCCCGGCAACGCAGGCTATCACGCCATGGCTGACGCGATCGATCTGAATCTGTTTCAGGATGTCGTGGACATACCCGTGTTGCCGGATCTCCACCGCCGAACAAGGTAAACGATCGGACGCTCGCCAGGCCGCCCGCGATAGCTCACGCCGAAGGTGTGTAACTCCCACCTTCGGCGGGCATTATTAGGTTTGCCTCGCCCATGCGGAAACCCGTACCAGGATAGTCCGTCAGAACGGAACGTCGTCTTCGTTAACCCCCTGGCCAAAGTCGTCGTGTTGCGCCGGAGATGGGGGAGCCTGTTGGGGACGAGCGCTGCGTGGCATAGAAACTGGTCCGGGGGAGTAGTCGCCAGTGTCTTGGTGGCTGTCGCCTCCCCTTCCCTGGCCGCTGCCCAGTAAAACTACATCCCGCGCCTCCACAACGACGTCCGTGGCGTACATCTTTTTGCCATCTTTGTCTTCATAGCTACGGGTCTGGAGACGGCCCTCCACATAGACGCGCGTTCCTTTCAACAAGTAGTTAGCGAGATTCTCCGCCTTCCACACGGTGACATTAGTCCAATTGGTTTCTTCTTTCCATTCACCGGACTGGGGATCCTTCCGATTGAAACTGGTGGCTATCGAAAACTTCGTAACCGACATTCCTCCCGGGGTAAACTTGGTTTCGGCGTCCCGGCCAAGATTTCCAAGCAGGATGACTTTATTAACACTCTTCGCCATAACCTTTGACCTTAGCAGGAGGGGAAAGAAGAGGCAACCCGATTTTTGCCTGACTCCACACCTAGATTTTCTCCGGGACTGCAAACGGCTTTCGATAGCCGCGGGGATCGTCGCGCAACATTGCTGTGGCTTCCGCATCCCCGATTACTTCCTGCGTATCCGGGTTGAAGTGAATCGTCCGTCCCAGGCGATAGGACGCGTTGGCCAGGTGCATCAGTCCCGCAGAAATGTGTCCTTCTTCAATCGGTGCGTGCTGATTCTCCTTCTTCCGGCTGATCACGCATTCGATGAAGTTGCGGAAGTGGGCGGTCTGATCGTTCTCATGGACTGCCGGTTGCGGCTGCTGCTCCTGTCCCAGCCAGGCCTTGTACGAGCCGGAGTCTTCATCCGCAATGGCCAGGTAACCCTTGGACCCGTAAATGATGTCGCCAACCGAGTTGGCATTGCCGGTTCGCGCACTCAACTCTGGCGTGCCAATTCCGGCCTCGTGATTGGTCGACCAGTGACGCACTTCGAAGCTGATCATGCGGTGCTTGCCGTTCGCCTGCTTGAACTCGAACCCGCAAACCAGATCGTTGGGGGTGTCCTGGTCGTCGTCGAACATGAAATGCCCTCCGATCGCCGAGACTTTCGTCGGAAAGCCAGCCTTCAGCGCCCAACGAGCCGCGTCGAGCTGATGCACGCCTTGGTTGCCAAGGTCGCCGTTGCCGTAAAGATAATTCCAATGCCAGTTGTAATGAAACCGGTTGCGGGTGAACGGCTTGACGGGAGCGGGTCCGGTCCAGAGGTCATACTCGACGCCGGCAGGAACGGGCTCCACGGGAGCGTGGCCGATGGTATCCCGGCGCTTGAAACAAACACCGCGCGCCATGTAGGCCTCACCGAGGTAGCCGTCATGCACTTTCTGAATGGCTTCGCGAATGACCGGGATGGAACGAATCTGCGTGCCATGTTCTACGATGCGGTTGTACTTGTTGGCCGCCTTCACCAGCTGCTGTCCCTCCCACAGGTTGTGCGAGCACGGCTTTTCGACGTAAACGTCTTTGCCTGCCTGACAACCCCAGATCGCCATCAGACAGTGCCAATGATTAGGCGTGGCGATCGAAATCGCGTCGATACTTTTGTCCTCCAGGAGCTTGCGGATGTCGACGTAGGTCTTGGGCTTGGCAATGCCCATTTTCTCCATGGTGGCGAGGCACTTGCTTGCGACGCTGTCATCGATATCGCAAATTGCGGCGATCTCCACATTGGTCAGCTTCGAGTAGTTCTTCAGATGATCCAGTCCGCGGCCGCGTACGCCGCAGAGGGCCACGCGAACACGATCGTTTGCTCCGAGGACGCGTTGGGGTCGAGCCATAAGAGCCAGACCTCCAAGGGCAGCCAGGCTGCCGCGGCGGGTGATTTCAGAAGGGTCGGTTGGCATCGGGTTACTCCTCTCTTAGGGTAAGACAATCCGGAGGAAGATGCGGGGGCCGGCTTGGCCGGTTGTGATAGCCTCAAATCGTTTATGAAATCGATTGCATTTTTTTCCTTTGCAGTGCTTGTGACGGCGGCGTGCGGCTATGCCGCCGACCTCACGGGAAACTGGCATGTCAAACAGGAGTCGCCGGACGGTAACGTGCGCGAAACTTATTTCGACCTGAAGCAGGATGGAACAAATATTACCGGCTTTATGCGGAGCGCCAGTTTCGACCGGAAAGTTCAATCCGGCACCATCGATGCTGACGGCAAGGTCGTCCTGACAATGCAGGGGCAGAACAACCGGCCGGGGCAGCGAATCCAGGCAAAGTTCGTGAATGGCGAATTGAGGGTCACCATGCCCGGGCGAGGAGGTCCGGGACAGGAAATCAGTGCTACGCGGGCGCCGGAAGGCGAGGGTGGGCCTCCAGCCCGAATTCCACCTCCGGCTCTGCACAAAGTCCCCTATAATGGCCTCGCCAAAACTCCCCCGATGGGTTGGAACAGCTGGAATAAATTCGCGGGCAGGGTCACGGCGGAAGACGTCAAGGGCATGGCGGACGCGATTGTGTCGAGCGGCATGAAGGCAGCCGGATATGTCTATATCAATATCGATGACACGTGGGAAGGGATGCGCGACGCCAATGGGAATATCACAACCAATAAGAAATTCCCCGACATGAAAGGCCTCGCCGATTACGTGCATAGCAAGGGCCTCAAATTGGGAATCTATTCCTCCCCCGGGCCGAAGACGTGCGCCGGCTATGAAGGCAGCTATGGTCATGAGGAGCAGGATGCCAAGACGTGGGCGGCGTGGGGCATCGATTACCTGAAATACGACTGGTGCAGCGCCAGTCGCGTATATAAAGACGAAGACATGCACGCGGTATATCAGCTTATGGGCGATGCGTTGCGCAAGACCGGCCGCCCTATCGTTTTCAGCTTGTGCCAGTATGGGCGCGCGGATGTGTGGAAATGGGGCCCTGAAGTCAGCGGCAATTTGTGGCGTACCACCGGCGATATCCGCGATACCTGGGAATCGATGACGAAGATCGGATTCGACCAGGATAAAATCGCGGAGTTCGCGGGACCGGGCCACTGGAATGACCCCGACATGCTGGAAATCGGCAACGGCGGGATGACCAATGATGAATACAAGGTGCACATGAGTCTGTGGTCGCTCCTCTCGTCGCCACTGCTGGCCGGCAACGATTTGCGCACGGCGACAAAGGATATTCTGGACATCTTGACCAATCCTGAAGTGATCAGGATCGACCAGGATGCGGCGGGACATCAGGCGACTCGTGTCTCGGTCACGGGAGATAAAGAGATTTGGATGAAGAGACTGGCGGATGGGGGAAAGGCGATCGGTCTGTTCAATCGCGGTGGCCAGATTGCGGATATGACGGTCAAATGGGCGGATGTGCAGATTACCGGCAATCACAAGATTCGCGATCTGTGGGCACGGACAGATGTCAAGTGGGACGCCGCGGGATACACGGCGTCCGTACCGAGTCATGGGGTTGCTTTGATTCGGGTGAGTAAGTAAGACTCCGCTTATTGGGCGGCGTAGCGTAGGACAGTGTAATTCTGGAGCGAGACTGAATCGGTTCCGGCGGCGCTCATCGCGCCCTGAAAATCGATCTCGATGTCGCTGGTAAGGGCGGCACTGGACGACGCCACGCGTGAATTAAGCGGCAGCACCGTTCCCCAAGTCTGAACGTCGAGGTTGGTCGGGCCGGAACCGGTGGTCGCATCGCCGCGGCCCGCGATGAGTTCGTCACGCGCTGAAGCTTCGCGCTGGACCAGCGTCGCATCACCCCAACGGACCTGGAATTTGAAGCCATTGACAGTTCCCTGGTGGGAATAGTTAAACCGGATCTCGACGCGATCCCCTGCCGACAGGGTCTTTGCCGGGATCGAGCAACTTGACAGCGAGGTGTAACTTACATTGCTGGTAGCGGCGCCGGATCCCGCACAGAGTATCTGAACTTTAGGAAGCTCAACCGCTTTCAGGGCCTGTGGCAGAAGGGTCTCATAAGAGGATTGGTCACTTCCGGTTCGATAGGACGCATAGAGCACGTCGTTCGCTTGCGGCACGGCGGCCGGTACAAACAAAACGGAGCCATCCGGTTGAATATTGTAATCCGCGCCGGCTTGCAGTTTCAGTCCATTGCGATAGAGACACAAGCTGGTCTCTGGGCTTGGCGTATTGGCCAGGGTGAATGTGGCATTCGTCCCATCGATGCTGCCGCCAGGTATTTCGTAATCGATATAGCTGGGAATGTATGAAGGATCGAAGCACGGTCCGGCGCTTCCGTCAACGTGCACGCAATCCCCCAGATTGCCCAGAGCCCCATCGAGAGCGCCGTTGTCATTGATGACGGCTGTTCGCCCCGTGGTGTACGAAGAACCCCGGATGGGCCGCAGGGAAAGGTCGGTCAACAGGCCGATGACGCTGGATTCAGGGATAGGGTTTTGCGTCGGCGGGGTCACCACGCCGCCTCCGGTGGATGCATTGGATGACATCACCCGAACGTCCTTGATGTGTAGCGGCGTCGTGCTCGGCGGCACGGCCCACGTTTCGGTGAATTGTTGTTTGCCGTCGCTGGCGTACTGCACCTTGTAGTAATTCACAGGCGTCGCGTCGGTATTGGGAACCAGTTGGACACGAAAGACACCGTTGACAATCTGCGTGGTCAGGCTCTGCAGACCGATCTTGGAGTTATCGTTGGTATCGAACGGCATCCAGGAGATGACCGCAGTTCCGTTGAACCTGGTCCCGTCGGCCTTGTAGATGCTGTCTTGAATAGTCGTAAGTTTTGGCGCGGCCCACAACGGGATTGCCGCGCATATCAGAATGGCCGTTTTGCGGGCCAGAGACATCTTGTAACCTCCTCAGGCAGGAGAACTCCTGCTGCCCTGAGAATATCGTCCAGCCCTCGGAAAACGGTGCGTCCTCATTCTTAATTACCGGCTTAATCACTTAAATAGAAAGCATTTACCAATATTTTTATGTTGTGTGATTGACCTCGGCTTTTCGTCGCCAGAGCAGGAGGTTTGCGCTACCATCGTCGAAGGGATGTATGGTGGCGATACGGAGTTTTGGGCTGGTTCTGTTCGCAATCTGGTTGCAGGCGGCGGACAGGCAGCTGCAGCTTAACGGCCAGATAGAAGACGTTACCACTCCGGTTCACGTGCGCGTGTATGGTACCGAGTCGCCATTCAACGCCGAGACTACTTCCAATACGCACGGCCATTTCCGCTTCCGCAATCTGAAACCTGGAACTTATATCGTGAGCGCGTTCGTCCGGAGACGCGGTGAAGCTCGGCGAACCGTCGTGGTTACGCCGAGTCTTGCGGATGCCAAGGGGGTCGTGCGGGTCTCCATTCCGTTGCCTCCGCGGAATCCTGCAGTGACCTCATCGCTGGAGCGCGCCCGCCGCCGCTCGACGGTATCCGTCACCCAACTCTCGATTCCCGACGCGGCACGGCAAAAATTTGCCGAAGCACAAAAGGACTTGGGCAAACGCGATATCGAGCACGCGAAATCGCATCTGCAGGAGGCGATCCAAATGGCCCCCAAGTACGCCGAAGCGTGGAACAGCCTCGGCGTGATCTTTTATCAGACCAAGAACTATGCGCAAGCGGAGCAGCATTTTCGCAAGGCCCTCGAAGCCGACCCGGGCAACTGGACGCCGGCCGTCAACCTGGGAGGAGCGCTATTAAACCTGGGACGCCCCAAGGAGGCGCTCGAGTACAATCAGTCCGCCGCCAAAGCACGTCCGAACGACGCACTGGCCAACTCCCAGCTGGGCATTAATTACTTTCAGATGGGTCAGATGGATAAAGCCGAGCAGTATCTCGCCAACGCTGAGAGGCTGGACCCGTCGCACTTTTCCCACCCGCAACTCATGCTGGCCAGTATTTACGCGCAACGCGGCGACAAAGCGGCAACCGTTCGCGAGTTGCACGATTTCATCAGCCGCTTTCCCGATTCGCCGATCACTCCAGAGCTGCGGAAGAAGCTCGACGAGTTTGGAAAATAGCTCGCGATGCTACAGCCTGCCCATCAGCAGCAAAATAACCAGGACCAGAACTACCAGTCCTAAGCCGCCACTCGGGTAGTAGCCCCAACCGCCGCTGTATGGCCACGTCGGAAGAGAGCCGATGAGAGCGAGCACCAGAATGACTAAAAGTACCGTTCCAAGCATTTTTGTCTGCCTCCGCCTGTACCTTGGCAATCCGTCGGCCACTCTTAGACCGTTCAGGTGACTGTGTGTACGTCCGCTAACCGGACCCCAGGCTAGCTATTTGCCGACGCGGAGGAGGACCACGCCGTGTGCCGGTACGTCCGCTGTCCACGAATCGCCCTCGCCACGGATCTCGCTATGCGACCACAAATCGCGCATTCTCTTGGGGGAGGCCTTCAGTCCCAACTCCGCCCAGTGGACGGTCATCTTGGCGCGTTCGCCCGATTTGTTAAACAACGCGACGGCCTTTCCGCCGTCCGCCAAATCGCGCGTCCAGGTTTCCTGATCGCCCGGAGATGAAATCCGCTTGCCCTGTTTACCCGCGGAATCCTGATCGATCGTGATCACTTCGCGGTTCATGAGAATGTCCTTAATCTGCGGCGTCATGGCGCGGAGATCGTTACCTGCGATCAGGGGCGCAGCAAGCAGGGACCACAGAGTCATGTGCACGCGATATTCGTCGTCGTTCATGCCTCCATTGCCGATCTCCAGCATGTCAGGGTCGTTCCAGTGGCCTGGGGCTGCCCACTGTGCGAGGTCGCTCTGGCTGAACCCGATCTTCATCATAGAGTCCCAGTTGTCGCGAATATCGTATGTGGTTCGCCACAGGTTGCCGCTGACTTCCGGTCCCCACTTCCAGACGTCGGCGCGGCCATACTGGCAGAGGCTGAAGACGATCGGCCGTCCGGCTTTATGAAGTGCATCTCCCATCTTTTGGTAGACCGCCTGCATTTCGTCATCGCGATAGATATTGCGGGCGCCACACCAATCGTACTTGAGATAATCGATGCCCCAAGCCGCCCAGGTCTTCGCATCCTGCTCTTCATGGCCGTAGCTTCCCTCGTAGCCAGCGCATGTATTCGGTCCGGGTGAGGAGTAAATCCCGAGTTTCAAGCCCTTGCTGTGGACGTAGTCGGCCAGGGACTTCATGTCGGGGAATTTCTTGTTACTGGTGATGTTTCCCTTGGCGTCCCGCTCTCCTTCCCAGGTGTCATCGATGTTGATGTAGATATATCCGGCGTCCCTCATGCCGCTCGAGACCATGGCGTCAGCCATGCCGCGAACCGAGGCATCATCGACGCGACTGGCAAATTTATTCCAACTGTTCCACCCCATCGGCGGCGTCTTGGCCAGGCCATTGTGGGGAACCTTGTGCAGCGCGGGTATGGGCAGCTTCGCCGGCATGGCGCCTTCGCCCGCCGTGGTGCGGCGCGCGACGCTCTCGGATGCCGGTCGACCGCCACGACCCGGCGTCAGGATGTGGAGTTCCTCGCCAGTCAGCTTGATCTGATACTGCGCCTTCCGCTCCAGATCGCCGTCCATCATGGAGGCGGCCAGAGTGTAGCCGCCGTCGGCCGAGGCTTTGCTGTCGGCGACGCGGTAGTAGAACTGGCCTGTGCGGATACCGCCCGATATTCTGTCGCCGGCCTGCTTCAAGTCAAAATACGTGCGCCGGGTGGTCCCGTCGTTTAGCGGCTGGACAACCACCCAGTTACCGGTGAGATCTGCGGCGAGACCTCCCAGGGCGACCAGATATAGCGGTAAAAATCGAGCGATTTGCATGTTTCGGCCTACCGGCTATTGTCGCACCGATAATGCTCGCCTGACTCCTTGCCGGGCGTACGCGATCGCCAAGGGGATCGTGGAACTTGACTTCAGAACCAGCGGCTCATGATTACTTTCTGTTCGGTGTAGAACGCCACGGCGTCCTTACCATGTGCATGCAAATCTCCGAAGAAGGACTGCTTCCACCCCGAGAACGGGAAGAACGCCATAGGCGCCGCCACCCCGATGTTGACGCCGATCATGCCGGCTTCGACGCGGTTGGCATACTCGCGCGCGGACTTGCCGCTGGTGGTGAAAATCGAACTGGTGTTGCCAAATGGGGAATCGTTCACCAGTTTCAAAGCGCTGTCCAGCGAGTCGGCTCGAATCACTGACAATACGGGCCCGAAGATCTCCTCCTTGGCGATGGTCATCTCCGGTGTGACGTGGTCGAAAATTGTCGGACCTACGAAGAACCCGCCATTGTCCGGCGCGGATTCACGCCCGTCGCATAGCGGCGTGGCCCCTTCCGCGACCCCTTTCTCGATATAACCCGTGATCTTCTTGCAATGTTCACTGGTGACTACGGGCCCCATGTCGGTTCCAGACTGAATTCCGTCCCCGACCTTCATCGCCTTCGTTTTAGTGAGGAGCAGATCGAGCAGAGGCTCCGCTACCTCGCCGACCGGCACCAGGATACTTCCCGCCAGACATCGTTCGCCCGCTGCGCCAAAAGCGGAACTGATGATGGCATCTACCGTCTTATCCAGTTGCGCATCCGGCATGACGATCAGGTGGTTCTTCGCGCCGCCGAGCGCCTGCACACGCTTGCCTTCAGCTGCCGCCGTCGAGTAGATGTACTTTGCCACCGGAGTGGAGCCGACGAAGGACACGGCGCGCACCAGCGGGTGCTTCAACAGTGCGTCGACCGCCACCTTGTCGCCGTGAACCAGATTGTAGACGCCCGCGGGCAAACCAGCTTCCTGCAGCAACTCCGCGGTACGCGTCGGCGACATCGGTACCTTTTCCGAGGGCTTCAGCACAAAGGAATTTCCGCACGCGATCGCGAAGGGGAACATCCACATAGGCACCATGCTCGGAAAATTGAATGGCGTGATACCAGCGACGACACCGAGCGGCTGACGGATGCTGATGCTGTCAATGCCGGCTGATACGTCGGGTAGTGAGTCCCCCATCATCAGGCTGGGCATGCCGCACGCCACTTCCACCATCTGGATGGCCCTGCGGACTTCAAGCCTGGCATCCTCGATTGTCTTGCCGTTCTCTGTGGTCAATATGCCCGCAAGTTCCTCGTGGTTTTTGTCGAGCAATGTCTTGTAGCGGTAGAAAACCTGCACCCGGTCGACCACCGGTACGTTGCGCCACTTCAGGAAGGCCTCGTGCGCACTACGAACGATGCTGTCGACTTCGGCGGTGGTAGCGTAGGGAACCTCGGCGACCACTTCGCCGGTTGCCGGGTTGGTCACCGGATGCAGCGTGCTCGATCCGGGTTCCCACTGACCATTGTTCAGGAAAGACAATTTGCGTACTGCGGTTTCGGTTGCGGTCATGATGTTACTCCTATGGCGCTCTTTTGCGTCGCGCCGGTTGATAAAACGATATGGATGGCTCCCGATACGACGAATCCGACGAACCAGGCGTAGTCATAAAGAAATCGCACGGACGGGACCACCAATCCCATGAGCGCCACAATTACTCCGGCAGCCAATGCGCCCATGGCTCGATAATTGACTCCGTTCGAGTATTCGTAGGCTCCGTTGCGCAGATAGAGCTCGGTCAGTTTCAGCTCGGCTTTCCGAACGATGAAATAGTCAGCGATCATAATGCCGGCGATCGGCCCCAGGAGTGCGCTGTATCCGATAAGCCAGCCAAAAATGTAATTGCTGAAATCGCCCAGCAGCTTCCAGGGCATCATGAGAACGCCCACGACGCCGGTAATCAGGCCGCCCGTGCGGAAAGAGATGCGTTGCGGGCTCAGATTGGAGAAGTCGTTCGAGGGGGAGACCACGTTCGCCGCAACGTTGGTATTCAAGGTTGCAATCAGCAAGGCTACCAGCGCAATCGACGCAATCAACGGCTCATGGAACCGGCCCAGCAACACAACAGGATCCCAGATAGGCTGGCCAAAGAGCACCGCCGATGCCGACGTTACGGCTACTCCGATGAAACTGTAGAGTGTCATCGCCGGGGGAAGGCCCAGGGCCTGACCGATCATCTGCGCCTTCTGCGATTTCGCATAGCGCGTGAAATCGGGAATATTGAGAGCCACGGTGGCCCAGAATCCCACCATGCCCGTGAGGGAGGGGACAAAGAAATGGATGAAGTCTGAGGTCGACTGAAATTTGCTGGGCGCGCTCAGGACTGGGCCGAGACCACCTGCCTTATTGGTAATCCACCAAAGGAGAAGGAGTCCGACGCCAAGCATGAAAGGCGCGCCGATACCCTCCAGGAACTTAATGGTCTCGATGCCGCGCCAGATAACGAGCATGTTCAGTGTCCAGAACGCAAAAAAGCAGATCCAGATTCCCGACGGCGCCTGAGCGATTCCGGGCACAACAATCTGCAGCATGGAGTAGATCGCCTGGCCTCCGATCCAACACTGGATGCCAAACCAGCCACAGGCTACCAGGGCGCGCAGGATGGCCGGCACATTCGCTCCTCGCACACCGAAAGACGCCCGGACGTAGACGGGAAACGGAATCCCATACTTCGTGCCGGCGTGGGCATTGAGAATCATGGGAATTAGCACGATCAGATTTCCGAGCAGGATTGTGCCCACCGCCTGCCACCAATTCATGCCGCCGGCAATGAGTCCGGACGCGAGCATGTATGTCGGGATGCACACGGACATTGCAACCCAGAGAGACGCGTAGTTGTAAATCCCCCACGTCCGCCGCTCCGCTGGAACCGGCGCCAGATCAGGATTGTAGAGCGCGGAATTGCTGCTGACTACGCCGGACATGGATTACCGCATTATAGCGGGATGGCGTGAATGGCGTTATTGACGGCGGGATTTCACGAGAACCAACACTAAGCCGCCCAGGACGAGGCCGCATGAAACGGGTTCGGGCGTGGCAGCGGCTGGCTCCAGATCCACCGCATCAAGTCCGGCGAAATTGTCAGCTATGGATGTTGCGTTCAGGAATGCGATGACTGTATTTGAGTTGGTCGCCGTGAAGTTGTAAGTGAATTGCTGCCACGCGACGTTGTTGGTGGAGGTGTTGGCGTTGGTAAAGTTCTGTACAAACACGTTATCGATGTCCAACTCCACCGCCGAATTGAGCGGATAGTTCGTTTTGGTGTTGTCTTGATTGCCGACGTAGAACGTCAGAGTATAGTCTTGGCCGACCGTCGTCGCGACTGTTTGCTGCACGCCGTTGTTGCCCTGATTGAAAGGGCCCGTCAGATCGAGATTCTGCTGTCCCTCCTGCGAAGTAAAGAACAGACCTCCGCTGTTTTCGGTGTAGCCGTTCTTTCCAGCACATTGGGATCCTAAGCTTAGAATTCCACGTGGACAAGTTGTCGC
>JADMIO012796695.1_pt1 | contig 72188 bp, 61 predicted proteins | sample 8958161 | NCBI WGS metagenome assembly JADMIO01 (sample SAMN16585339, study PRJNA669376) | soil metagenome | isolation source: Crop rotation soil | place: USA: Cullars Rotation, Alabama | collected 2011 | reverse complement strand
CTTTCCCGGCCACGGTGACGCCGTTCGCCGCTTCCGCCGCGCGGTCGCGCGCCTGCAGGATGTCGCCCGAATAACCGACCGCCATGCAGATGTCGCCGTTCGCCAGCGCGTTGATGTATTCGGAGGAGTGGAACTTCTGGATCGAAGGCTTGATCGACTTCAGGAGTTCGCCCGCCTTCTGGATGTCAGCGGATTCCTTCGAGTCCGGATTGAGACCGAGATAGTTGAGCGCCGCCGGGATCATGTCGTCCGGCGAGTCGAGCACATGCACGCCGCAATCTGCGAACTTCGCGATGATTTTCGGGTCGAAGATCATCGCCCATGAATCGAGCGGCGCGTCGGGCATGCGCTCCTTGATCTTGTCGACGTTGTAGCCGATGCCGACCGTGCCCCACATGTAGTTGGTCGAGTGCTCGGTGCCGGGATCGTAGACTTCGAGCTTCTTCGAGATTTCGTCCCACTGATATTGCAGGTTCGGGATCTTCGATTTGTCGAGCGGCTGCACGACGTTCGCCTGGATCAGCCGCGCCAGGTTGCGGTCGGTCGGCACGATGATGTCGTAGCCCGATCCGCCGGCGAGCAGCTTCGTCTCCATCATCTCCATGGAATCGTAGACGTCGTAGACGACGCTGATGCCGGTCTCCTTGGTGAAGTCGTCGAGCACGCCTTCGCCGACATAGTCCGACCAGTTGTAGACGTTGACGACCTTTTCCTGCGCTGCCGCCGTCAGCGGCAGGGCGAGGAGAACAGCAGCGGCAAGAAGCCCGGAAGCGGTGCGTTTCACGTGTGATCCTCCCCACGCAAGGTTTCGTTCGCCATATTTGCGACACTAAGATTGCGCGAGACCGGCTTCAACCGGCTACTTTGCCAAGGCCTTAGGTGGCCATGGGGGATCGAAAGCGCCCGGGCGGGCGTTTCGCCAAAGCACCAAACCGCTGTGACGCTGCGCCGCAGCAAGGCCAAAGCGACGGTCTTCGTTCGAACGCATAGACCGGGGTAAGAGCGGCGCTCCGCCAATTCCCCGTCCCTTGAAAGGCCAGCATGTCCGTATCCGCGACTGTTCAATCCCCAGCCATCGGCGGCGGCCTGACGCGCCAGGGGCGCACGATCGCGACGCTTGTCGTCCTGCTCGCTTTCTTCATGGACATTCTGGATTCGACGATCGTGAACGTCGCTGTACCATCGATCCGCGACAATCTCGGCGCGAGCTACTCGGCGGTGCAGTGGATCATCGCCGGCTACTCGCTGGCCTTCGCGCTGTTCCTGATCACCGGCGGAAGGCTCGGCGACATCCTGGGCTACAAGACCATGTTCCTGCTCGGCATGGCAGGCTTCACGCTCGCTTCCGCGATCTCGGGACTTGCGACATCGACGGAGATGCTGATCGGCGCGCGCTGCCTGCAAGGCATGATGGCGGCAGTGATGGTCCCGCAGATTCTCTCGACCATCCAGGTGCTCTACACGACGACGAAGGAGCGCCAGGGGATATCTGCGTTCTACGGAGGCATCGCCGGCATCGCGACAGTCGCCGGACCGATCATCGGCGCTTTCCTGATCACCGGCGACGTGTGGGGACTCGGCTGGCGCACGATCTTCCTGGTCAACCTGCCTGTCGGTGTCGGTGCGATGATCCTCGCCTGGATCTTCCTGCCCGATGCGAAATCGCCCAATCCGCTGAAGCTCGATCTCGTCAGCGTCGCCGTGATCGTGCTCGCCTTGCTGATGCTGCTGTTCCCGCTGATCCAGGGCCGCGAACTCGACTGGCCGTACTGGTTGCTAGGCCTGATGGCGGCATCGGTGCCGGTCTTCGTGCTCTTCGGCTTCATCCAGGTGTGGAAGGACAGGCGTGATGGATCGCCGCTCGTCGTGCCCGAGCTCTTCACGCGGCGCTCCTTCGTCGCCGGCATCATCCTGAATCTCGCATTCTTCTCGGTGGTGTTCGGCTTCTTCTTCGTCTTCACGATCTTTCTGCAGATCGGCCTTGGCTATTCGATCCTGAAGGCGGGGCTGACCGGGATACCCTTCTCGCTCGGCGTCACCATCGCCGCGGGGATGTCCGGTCCGATCCTCGTGCCGCGCTTCGGCCGCAAGATCATCTCCGCCGGGCCCGTCATCATGGGCGCCGGTTACTGCCTCTTCGTCGCGACTATCCACTATTTCGGTGCGGACGTGACGCCGTGGGAGCTGGTCCCGTCGCTCGTGCTCGCTGGCGCGGGGATGGGCTGCGTCGTGGCGCCGATCTATCCGTTCGTGCTCGCTGAAGTTCCGATCAAGCATGCCGGCTCGGCATCCGGCATCATCAACACCGTGCAGCAGATCGGCGGCGCAGTCGGCGTGGCCGTCATCGGCGTAGTCTTCTTCGGTTTGCTCTCCGATCGTGCCGAGGTCAGTCTGCAGGAAGTGCGTCCGGGTCTTACCGCCGATCTCACAGCTGCCGGCGTACCGGCGGCGGGGCAGTCGCAGGTCATCCAGGGCTTCGAGCGCTGCTACTTCGATCAGGTACGCGCGAAAGACCTCGCGACGGCTCCCGAGAGCTGCCGCAATTCGGAGAGCGCGCTTGCCGCTTTCGCGACGCAGGCGCCGCAGGCGGCATCCGCCACGCGCGCTGCGCTCGAGACGCATGGCCGCGAAGCCAGTCGCCTGAACTTCCTGAGCGCCATGAAGCGGACGGTGGTCTGGCAGGTGGCGGCGCTCGGCGTGATCTTCTTCCTGACGTTCCTCTTGCCGGCGCGTCCGCGCTCGCGCGAGGAGATGGAGGAGATCGCCGCTGAAGGGGGCGTTCTCGCCTAGCTGTCCCCGCTCAATATGGACAGAATGTCGCACCATAAAACAAACGTTTGAAACATATGTTTTGAGCGTGCTATTGGCCGTTTCCGGGGACGCTTCCCCGGCTACGGAAATCGCATGCTCGACAAGACCGACAAGTCCAACGACCCCACCCGCGAGCGCATCCTCGAGGCGGCGCTCGACCTTTTCGGTGAGCGCGGGCTGACAGGGACCACCGTGCGCGACATCGCCACGCGCGCGGAAGCGAACGTCGCGGCGATCTCGTACCACTTCGGCGGAAAGGACGAGCTTTATCGCGCCGTCGCCGAGCGCGCGATCTCCGGGATCGAGTCGGGTGTACGCGGCCGCATGGGTCCGATGCTCGCCAATCCGCCGCGCGATCCCGCCTCAGCGCTGAAGGGCCTCGAGACGTTCGTCGAGACGATGGTCGACGTCATCGTCGGCCCGCCGGAGATGCGTCGCGTCGCGCGCTTCATCATCCGCGAGCAGATGCAGCCGACGGCGGCTTTCGAGATCCTCTACGTCGTGCTGACACGCCTGCATGGCGCGGTCAGCGGATTGCTGGCCGTCGCCGCTGGGCTCGACCCGTCGTCGAAGAGCGTCGGTCTCCGCGCCTTCCTGCTCGTCGGCCAGTTGCTCTTTCTACGCATCGGCGAGGTCGCGATCCTGACGCGTCTCGACCTTGAACGCTACGACGAGGCGTTCCTCGCAAACGCCAAGCGTCTTCTCAGGCAACATGTGCGCGCAATCGTCGCCGCGGCAAAGGAGGCCGGGGAATGAAGCGCTTTCTGATCTTTCCGTTGTTGTTGCTGTCGGCTTGCGGCGGCAACGGCGACAACACCTTCCAGGGATACATCGAAGGTGATTTCGTCGATGTCGCGCCGGAAGTCGGCGGCCGCCTCATCCAGGTCGCGGTCCGCCGCGGTGGCGATGTCAAATCCGGCGACCTCCTTTTCAGGATCGACGACACCGAAGCCGCGGCGGCGGTGGTCCAGGCGGAATCGGAGATGGCGCGCGCGCAGGCGCAGCTCGCCAACCTGCTTCAGGGCCAGCGTCCGCCGGAGATCGCCGTCATCGAAGCGCAGATCGCCGAGGCGCAGGCCGCGCTCGACAATGCGCAGAAGGATTTCGAGCGGCAGAAGGCGCTCTTCGATCGGAAGGTCGTCTCCGAAGCGCAGCTCGACCGCGCGCGGCAGACGATCGACGTTGCCGAGGCGCGCGTGACCGCTGCAGAACGCCAGCGTGACGTGGCGGCGATGCCGGCCCGCACGCCCGAGATCGCGGCGGGCGAGGGCGCGGTCAACGCGGCGCGCGCCGCGCTCGTCCAGGCGAAGACGCGGGCGACGAAATACGTGGTGAAGGCGCCGGCCGCCGGCCGGATCGAGGATGTGTTCTACGAGGAAGGCGAGGTCGCGACGGCCGGCCAGTCAGTGATCTCGCTGCTTCCGCCGCAGAAACGAAAGGTGGTGTTCTTCGTGCCGGAGGCCGCGCGCCCCGGCCTGTCGCCGGGCGGCAGCGTCGCCATCTCTTGCGATGGTTGCCCTGCCAACCTGGCCGCGGAGGTGACCTTCCTCGGCACGGAAGCCGAATACACGCCGCCGATCATCTTCTCGCGCGAGAATCGCGGCAAGCTGGTGTTCCGCGCCGAGGCGGAGCTTGCGCCGGGCGCAGCCGCGCTTCCACTCGGGCAGCCGGTCGACGTGACGGCGTCGGCGTTGCGAGGCTCGCAATGAGCGCCGATGCTGGCACCGTCATCGATGTGCACGGGCTGACCAAGAAATTCGGCGAGAAGACCGTTGTGAACAACGTCGATCTCAAGGTCGCGAAGGGCGAGATCGTCGGCTTCCTCGGACCGAACGGCTCGGGCAAGACCACGACCATCCGCATGATCTGCGGATTGCTGCGGCCGACGGCAGGCGAGGGGACCTGCCTCGGCTTCGACATCCTGCGCGATTCCGAGATGATCAAGCGCGAGGTCGGCTACATGACGCAGCGCTTCTCGTTCTACGAGGACCTGACGATCCGCGAGAACCTCGAGTTCGTGGCGCGTCTTTATGCGCTGCCAGACCTGAAGAAGACCGTGGACGAGACGCTCGAGGGACTCGGCTTGGCGAGCCGCCAGCATCAGCTTGCCGGCACGCTCTCGGGCGGCTGGAAGCAGCGCCTCGCGCTCGCCGCCTGCATCATGCACAAGCCGCGGCTGCTTCTCCTCGACGAGCCGACCGCCGGTGTCGATCCGAAGGCGCGGCGCGAGTTCTGGGACGAGATCCATCGCCTGGCCGAGGAGGGCCTGACCGTCCTTGTCTCCACCCATTACATGGACGAGGCGGAGCGCTGCCATCGCATCGTCTACATCGCCTACGGGACGGTGGTGGCTCGCGGCACGGCAGAAGAGATCATTGAAGGGTCACGGCTCGTCACCTTCGTGGTGACTGGCCAGGAGGTGCCCGCGGCTGCAAAGGCGCTGCGCGGGATGCCCGGCGTCGAGCAGGCCGCTGCCTTTGGCGAAGATTTGCATGTCGTCGGCTCGGATCGCGATGCGCTGCGCGAGAGTGTCGAGAGTATCGCCAAGAAATTCCACGTTGGCGTGGCGCGTGGCGAGACGACGCTCGAGGACGTCTTCATACGGTTGATGAGCGAGGCGCAGGCGACAGGAGGCGGCGGATGAAAGCAGCGTCATTCAGTGCGCGCGTTCGCGCCGTGCTGCTCAAGGAATTCATCCAGATGCGGCGCGATCGGCTGACCTTTGCCATGATCGTCGGCATCCCGATCATCCAACTTGTGCTCTTCGGCTACGCGATCAACACCGATCCGAAGAACCTGCCCGCTGGAATCATCATGGCGGATTCCGGACCAGTTGGCCGCGCGATTGTCGCTGGCATGCAGAACTCCACCTACTTCCGCGTCAAAGGCGACGTCTCGGAAGCCGAGGCGCGCGACGGGCTGGCGACCGGCAAGCTGGCCTTCGTCGTGACGGTGCCAACCGACTTCCACCGCGATCTTCAGCGCGGCCGCAACGCCGAGATCGTCATCGAGGCCGACGCCACCGATCCGACGGCTGTCTCCGCGCCGGTCGCGGCGATGCCCGAGATCGTGAAGCGCGCGATCGCCGCGGCTTCGGACCCACGGCAGGATGCAGCGCCAAGCGGCCGGCACGCCGACGTGATCGTGCACAAGCTCTACAATCCCGAGGGCATCAACACCTACAACATCGTCCCCGGCCTGATCGGCGTGATCCTCACGCTGACGACGACGTTGATGACGGCGCTCGCGCTGACCCGCGAGACCGAGCGCGGCACGATGGAGAACCTTCTCGCCATGCCGGTCCGACCGATCGACATCATGGTCGGGAAGATCCTGCCTTACGTCGGACTCGGCCTCCTCCAGATCCTGGTGATCCTCTCAGCAGCCTTCGGTCTCTTCCGCGTGCCGATGGAAGGATCATTCGCCGTGCTGCTGCTGGCCGTGCTGCTCTTCATCGCCGCCAACGTCACGCTCGGCTACACCTTCTCGACGCTGGCCCGCACGCAGATGCAGGCGATGCAGATGACCTTCTTCTATTTTCTGCCGTCGCTGCTTCTTTCCGGCTTCATGTTCCCGTTCCTCGGCATGCCGGTCTGGGCACAGACGATCGGTACGGCCCTTCCGCTCACCCATTTCGTGCGGGCGGTCCGCGGCATCATGCTGAAGGGCAACACGGCGGCCGAAACCCTGCCGCACCTTTGGCCGGTAGCGCTTTTCCTGATGGTTATCGGCGCGGTCGCGCTTCTCCGCTTCCGCCGCACCCTGGATTGACCACGTCGCGGGCCTGTTTTCCGAAAAGCCCCGAAGTAGGCTAAGTATCGGGAATGAGCCTCCTAGCCGAAGCCCCGACCGAACCGCAGACCGCGCGCGGCGTCACCGATGACGCGGCGGCGCGCGACTGGTGCCGCGCCCGCCAGATCGACGATGTCGAGTGCATCATCCCCGATCAGGCGGGTGTCGCGCGCGGCAAGCTGATGCCGCGCGAAAAATTCTTTGGCGGCAGCCCGATGACGCTGCCCGCCTCGATGTTCACGCAGACGATCACCGGCGAGTATCCGGAGGAGGAAGAAGCGTTCATCGAGGGGCTGACCGATTCCGACCTGATCTTCCGCCCCGATTACTCGACGCTCGCGGTCGTGCCGTGGGCGAGCGACCCGACGGCCCAGGTGATCCACGATGCTTTCCACAAGGACGGGACGCCGTTCGAGATCGCGCCGCGCAACGTGCTGAAGCGCGTCGTGCAATTGCATCGCGACAAGGGGTGGCAGCCGGTCGTGGCGCCGGAAATGGAATTCTACCTCGTCAAGCCGAACATCGATCCGGACTATCCGCTCGAGCCGCCGGTCGGGCGCTCGGGCCGGCCGGAGCGCGCGCGTCAGGCCTATTCCATCACGGCGGTGAACGAGTTCGAGGAGCTCTTCGACGACATCTACCGCTTCTCCGAGGCGCAGGGCCTCGAGATCGACACGCTGAACCACGAAGACGGCACGGCGCAGATGGAGATCAATCTGCGCCATGGCGATCCGGTGGAGCTTGCCGACCAGGTGTTCCTGTTCAAGCGCACGATCCGCGAGGCGGCGCTGCGCCACAAGATGTACGCGACGTTCATGGCGAAGCCCATCGCCACCGAGCCGGGCTCCGCCATGCACATCCATCAGTCCGTCATCGACATCGCGAGCGGCAAGAACATTTTCTCCGACGGCGGTGTGAATGCGCTGGCGCCGCACTTTCTGAACTACCTCGGCGGCATGCAGACCTACCTGCCGCGCGTCATGTGCATGCTCGGCCCCTACGTGAACTCGTACCGGCGGCTGGTCAGGAACACGAGCGCGCCGATCAACGTCCGATGGGGTTTCGACAACCGCACCGTCGGCCTTCGCGTGCCGCTGTCCGACTCTTCGAACCGGCGCGTCGAGAATCGTCTGCCATCGTCCGACGCCAACCCCTACCTCGCCATCGCGGCGTCGCTCGCCTGTGGCTATCTCGGCCTCGTCAAAAAGCTGCAGCCGGACCGGCCGATGGAGGGCGCCAACCACGACCCGAGCTTCGCGCTGCCGCGCTCGATCCTTGACGCAGTCCGGCTGCTCGAGGACACCAAGGAGCTCGTCGACATCTTCGGCACGACCTTCGTGCGCACCTATCGCGCTATCAAGGAAACCGAGTACGAGACGTTCATGGGCGTGATCAGCGCGTGGGAGCGCGAGTATCTGCTTCTGAGCGTCTGAAACCGATGCCGCGCGCCTTCCCGCCGTCCTTCTTCCAGCTTGCGGCGGGAAGCGTTCCGAGCCATCCGCCGCTTGCCGGCTCGCGACGCGCCGATGTGGTGATCGTCGGCGGAGGCTTCACAGGACTCTCTGCCGCGATCCATCTCGCCGAGGCCGGCGCCGATGCCGTGCTGCTTGAGGCCGACACGGTCGCGAGCGGCGCTTCGGGTCGGAACGGCGGTCAGATCCACTCGGGGCTGCGTCGTGACGTTGTGTGGCTGGAGGAACGCTTCGGCTTCGCCCGCGCGAAGGAGCTTTGGGCGCTGTCGGAAGAAGCGAAGGCGCTGATCCGTTCGCTCATCGTACGGTTCGCCATTGCCTGCGATCTCCGCTCCGGCGTGATCGAGACGCTGCACAAGCAATCGCTGATTCCCGACGCGGCGGAGCTCGTCCGGCAGCTTCGTGACCGCTTCGGCTATGAGCAGGTGACGCTTCTCGATCAGGACCAGACCGTCGCCGCACTTGGCTCGGAGCGCTTCGTCGGAGCGATCCATGATCGCGGCGGCGGACATCTCGATCCTTATCGCTTTGCTCTCGGACTGGCGCGTGCCGCGACCGAGCGCGGCGCGACGATCCATGAGAAGTCGCCGGCGATCGGGCTTCGCCGCGACCGCGGTCCCGTCGTCGAAACGGAGACCGGAACGGTACGAGCGGAGAAGGTTATCGTTGCGACGGATGGCCGCTCCGGGCCATTCGAGACGACGACGCGCCGCCACATGGTCGGCATCAACAGCTTCATCCTAGCGACCGAGCCGCTTTCGCCGGAGATCGGCGGCAGCATCATGCCGGGCGGCGAGTCGGCCGCCGACAGCCGCTTCGTGGTTCGCTATTGGCGCAAGACCGCCGACGGGCGTCTTCTCTTCGGTGGAGGCGAGAGCAATTCCGGCAACATCCCCGCCGACATCCCGGCCTTCGTGCGCCCCCATCTTCTGGAGATCTATCCAGAGATGAAGGACGTGCCGGTCGCGCATGGCTGGGGCGGCGTCGTTTCGGTGACGGCGCCGCGGCTTCCCTACGTGCGCGAGATCGCGACGGATGTTCTGGCTGCCGGCGGGTATTCGGGGCAGGGCGTCGCGCTCGCGCCCTTCGTCGGAATGCTCCTCGCCGAAGCCGCGCTCGGCAGGCCGGAACGGATGCGCGCCTTTGCCGAGCTTCCGATTCCGGCGATTCCCGGCCCGATGTGGATCCGCCGTGCGATGGTTGCCGCGGCGCTTTTGCAGGGGCGCCTGTCGGACCACCTCTAGCTATCGGTCCGCCTGCGATCGAAGCCAGGCTGGGAGGTCGCGCACGCTGTCGATGATCGCATCGGCGAGCGGTTGCAGCTCGTCGCGGCCACCATTTCCGGAGAGCACGCCGATCGCCGCGCCGGCGCCGGCGCTTCGCGCCATCTCGAGATCGTGCGGATTGTCGCCGACGACCGCGATCTCCTGAAGCGGGACACCGCTGGCCGTCGAAAAGGCATGCACCGTGTCCGGCGCGGGTTTCGACCGCGTGACGGAATCGTAGCCGAAGACATGCGGCAGGAAGCGCGCGACGCCGAGCACGGCGAGCGCCGCCTTCGTCCCGGCGGTTCCGTCATTGGTGGCGACGCCCATGACGTAGCCCTCTCTCGAAAGTTCGGCGAGCGTTTCGCTCAGTCCCGCGATCGGGACGGAGCAGCGGATGCCATTCTCGTGGAAGACATTGTCGATCCGCTCGACCATGGCCTTCAGCGCGGCGCCTTCGAGCATTGGGTACCAGAGCCGGACGATGTCGAACGTGGTGCCGGCTGAGAGCGCTGCGCCGCTGCGGAACTTGCCAACGGCCGCATCGAAGCCGCCCGCTACCAGCATCGCCTCGGCACGCACGGCGTCGCCATCGGAAAGGTCGAGGCAGAGCTCGCGATAGACGCCGGTCCAGCTCGCTTCGAAATCGAGGAGCGTTCCGTCCTTGTCGAAGAGAAGGGCGCGCATGGATGTTCCGTGCCTGACGGCGAGGCGGCGGGTCAAGGCAAGCGTGCGCGGTTGCCCGAAAGTCGGCGGCGGCCCATCCTTGTCAGGAGCGGCAAAAAGCGAGGCGAGCGATGAGCGAGCGGCAGGCGGAACGCACCTATAACGACGCCGAGGTCGAGGAGCGGCTGAAGCGCGATCTGCCACGCTGGAAGCTCGCCGACGGGATGATCGTGCGCCGCTACAAGACCGGAAGCTGGAAGGCGACGCTGATGGTGATCAACACCATCGGCCATCTGGCCGAGGCGGCCTGGCATCATCCCGACATCAAGGCTGCCTATTCGTGGGTCGGGGTGGCGCTGATGACGCATTCGGCGAAGGGCATCACTGACAAGGATTTTGCGCTGGCAGCGAAGATCGAGGACGTCGTCGGCTGGCAGCCCGCCAAGGAGGGCGGACCGCTTGAGGGGACGCCGCGCGAGCCGCGCTTCGCCTACATCAAATACGAGGAGTGAACCGGCCCGCACTGGCACAGCGCGGCAGAAATGTCGCAGCACGAGATTCTTGAGCGACGAAACCCTTTCGCCCTCTTTGTGAAAGTCTCTCGCAACATATCGGGCCTACGAACCGCCGACGAAGGCAGCAATCGGCTGTCCAAACACACCGGTTTCAGAGAAGTAAGATGTTGTTTAGAATCGTTAAGGCCATTCCGGTCCGGGTCCGCAGGCTCACCGCCCCGCGCTACCGTCCGGAGCGCCATTACATGCGCGGCTACGGTCCGGCCTGCGCGGCGCGCGAGGCAGCGCTCCGCTGATTCCGCATGGCCGACGGCAAGCGCTTCGCGCGGCCTCAACCTCTGATCGATCCCGGAACAATTTCTTAACTGCGGGCAAGCATCCTGCTCCCCGGCGGCCCGGAAGTGGCCGATACGAGCGTGCCGTGATGGGATTCCACGTGGCGGTCGAAGTAATTGCGGTGGCAAGAGAATGACTTCGCTTGCTCGGGTTGCTGCGAACGATCGTTACGATTGCGTCGTCATCGACGACGATCCGGATATCTGCGCGCTGATCTCGCGCGTCCTCGCCAAGATTGGTGTTTCGAGCCTGGAGCTGTCGAATGCCGGTGCGCTCGCCGGCGCGCTCAGGACGGCGCATCCGGCGATTGTCTTCCTCGATGTGGCGCTCGACCGCTCCGATGCGATCGACGGCATCCGCATCCTGCGCCAGACGAGCTTTTCCGGCGCGGTGCAGCTCATCAGCGGCAAGGACACCGACCTCCTGAATGACATCAAGGCGATCGGCGAGCGCAACGGGTTGAAGATGCTCGACCCGCTGAAGAAGCCTTTCCGGTCCGAGCACCTCCGGCAGATCTTCAATGGGAAAGCAGGTCAGTCGTCCGGTTCCGCTGGTGCGATCCCTCCCAAGCCTGCGAACGACGCAAACAATGCCCCGCGCGCCGATCTCGACGAGGCGCTCGCCAAGCATTGGCTCGACATGCACTACCAGCCGAAGGTCGACCTGGCGCGGAACCGCGTCGTCGGCGCGGAGGGCCTGGCGCGCATCAATCACCCGATCCACGGCATCCTCGGGCCCGCATCCTTTCTGCCGGATGCGTCAATCTCGTCGCTCCGGCGGCTGACCGAGTTCGTAATCAAGAAGGCGTTCTTCGATTGGAACGTGATGCGAAACGCCGGCCGCAACCTGCATCTGTCGGTGAACTCGCCGGTCCAGGCGTTGACCGGCCCCGGGCTCGCCAACCTGGTCCGTGAGTTTCATCCGCGCGCCATCGACTGGCCGGGACTGATCCTGGAGATTACGGAAGACGAGGCCGTGCGCGAATTCGACTCCGTGCTCGAGGCCGCCGTCCAGCTTCGCATCTACGGCGTTTCGCTGGCGATCGACGATTTCGGCTCCGGCTACTCGTCATTTGCGCGGCTGAAGCAGTTCCCGTTCTCGGAGATCAAGCTCGACAGAAGCTACGTCGCGAATTGCGCCTCCGATCCCGTCAATGCGCGCATCTGCCAGAGTATTGTCGACCTTGCACGCGCGACCGGCGCGAACTGCGTCGCCGAGGGCATCGAGACCGAGGCCGACTGGGCTGCGCTGATCGACATGCAGTGCGATCTGGGCCAAGGCTATTTCTTCGGCCGGCCCATGAGCGTCGGCAAGCTCATCGAGCGCGCCGCCGCGGCCTGAGCGCCGCGCGTTCCGCGTTGCTCCCCAAGCGGGAGCGTTTCAGCTTCGCAAAAGCAAGAGGCCGCAGCTCCCGCTGCGGCCTCTTGCTTGTCGTCCGGTCGTATTAGCGCGGCGCTGATGCGAACTGGATCGTGGTGTGCTGCGAAAGCTCCTTGAAGAGCGCCTCGGTGTCGATCGGCTTGCGGAAAAACTTCACCGCGCCGCCACGTCCCGCCGTGTCACGGCCCATCGAGAACTCGGTGCCTGGCTCGAAGGTCTGGCCCGTGATCATGATGACGGGGATGTGCTTGGTCGACTCGGTGCTCTTCAGCCGCCACAGGAGATAGTGTCCGCCGCCTTCCGGCATGACGTAGTCGGCGATGATGACGTCGGGGATTTCCTTGATGGCGATCCGGTAGGCGTCGATGCCGTTCGAGGCGGTCATCGTCTCCGCGCCGACCTTCTTCAGCCGCCGCTCCAGCGCGCGGACGAGATCGGCGTCGTCCTCGACGATCAGCACCTTGTTCTTCTTGTCGCGCGTCAGCACATCGTCGCTGCCGCCGAAGGCGCGCGGGGCGATCGACGCGTCGAGCGCGCTCTCGTCGATCTCGAGCACCTCGCCCATGATCGACTTGATGGTGTCCCAGGTGTCCTGGTTCTTCGGAACGTAGAAGGCGCCGAACGAATCGCAGCGAAGCAGCGTCTCGGAATCGTCACGGCCTGTCAGCATGACCACGTCGACCGGCGGACGTTGCGGGTCGAGGAGCCACTCGCAGACCCGAAATCCGTCAGCTTCAGGCATGTTGATGTCGAGGATCAGGAGCCGCGGCGGGTTGCGCGAAGCCTTCAGGATGGCCTGCAGGCCGTTGTCCGCCGTCTCGACCTCGAGGCCGAGCTTCTTGCAGCGCACGGAAAGGGCGCGAACCACGGCCGGATCGTCGTCGGCGATCAGCACCCTTTTGTTTGAATCGGCAGCCGGCGGCTTCGGCTGCGCTGTTTGTGCTGCGGTTTTCATCTTTGGCTCCCGTGGTTCAAAGGGTTGGGAATCGGCGTTCTGCCGCCGTTCCATGCTGACTGTTAGGGCATCGATCAGGTCTTGAGCGCGGTAGGGTTTCTCGACGAATTGCGTGGCGCCGGCGCGCAGCGCCTTCAGGCGCGCCCGGTCGGCGGCGTCGGCCGAAAGAATGATCGCGGGGATGTTGCGCGTGTGCACGGAGTTCTGCAGCCGTTCGAGCAGCGTGAACCCGTCCATCACGGGCATGCGCAGGTCCATCACGATGGCGTCGGGCGGCTGGCGCTGGGCGATTTCGAGCCCCTCCTGGCCATCATAGGCGAGGGTCGGCGTGAAGCCGGCCTTCGACAAGCGCAGGCTGATCGCCCGGGTGATCTCCCGGTCGTCGTCGACGATGAGCACGTTTCCCTTCGTCAAGCCTTGGCTCCCCCTCTAGTGCCGGCCCCTCAGCCGGCGCGCGCTTCCTGTGGCTGCGCGTAAGCGCCGCGAATGGCGTCCCTCAGCCCCTCGGGCCGGTTGGAAAGTGTCCAGCTTCCGATCGAGCGGAAGCGAAGTTCGGTGAGCGCACTATCCGGACGGTTGCGGGCTGCCTCCGTATAAGTACTGCGGATTCGCTCGACGACCTTGGCGGTCTCGCTGTTGTCGGATGCGATGCAGATCAGCCAGGCGCCTGAGTTCAGGCGCAGGAGCAGGTCGTAGGAGCGAAGCTGCCGGTTGAGCAATCGCTCGATCTCGGCCGCGGGAGCGCCTTCCGCGGTCGACGTCGCCATCGCGATCGAGACCTGCTGGAAGCTGTGGCGCGACGTCTTCAGGAAATTGAAGTGGAGCGGGATGACGAGGTTCACGTCGAAGACCGGCAGCGTGAAGGCGAATGTGCTGCCCTTGTTCGGCTCGCTCTCGACCGACAGCATGCCGAAATTGACACGCACCAGCTCGCTCGCGATGTGGAGCCCGAGGCCGAAGCCGCTCTTCTCCTGCGGCTTGTCGCCAACCTGCTGGAAGCGCTCGAAGATGAGCTTCACGTGTTCAGGCGCGATGCCCGGGCCGCTGTCGGTGACGCCGATCACAATCTGCTGGTTTTCCGGCTCGTGGCGCGCCCAGACGCGGATATTGCCCTTCTCGCCCGCGTACTTGCTGGCATTCGTGCCGAGATTGACGATGACCCGGCCGATGCTTTCCGCGTCCGCCAGCACGTTGGGCAGTGAGGCGGGGATTTCGAACTTGATATCCACCTTGTGCGCGGCGGCCTGCTGTTCGAGCGTCGCACGGACTTTCTCGACCAGCTGAGCCACGGAGTGTTCCTCGCGGCGCACGCCGATCAGGTCCGATTCGAGCCGGCTCGCATCCAGAATCCCGTCGACCATCTGGCTGAGCTGATCGACGCGCGTCAGGATTATCTCGAGGAATTCCGCCTGTTCCTCCGAGACATCGCCTGACAGGCCTTCGGCGATGATCGAGGCGAATTCCTTGATGACGGTCAGAGGCGAGCGGAAGTCGTGGCAGGCGTTCTCGACGAAGCGGTGATTGGCGTCGCGAAGCATGTTGAGCCGCGACTTTTCCGCCGTCAGGCCCTCGATCTCGGCGCGCGAGCGCGTGATGGAAGCCTCGCGGACAAGGGCATGGCGGATGGATCGTTCGAGCGCCGGCGGTGTGAGATCGGCCTTCGGAATGAAATCGGCGGCGCCAGCCTCAAGAATATCGAGGTCCGGCGTGGAATTCGGCGCAAGGATGATGATCGGAGCCGTGCAACCGCCGGCGATGGCGGCGCGGATGACCTTGGCGGTGTCGGTTGCACCGGGCGGATCGGCCAGGAGGTAGAGGTCGTGGGATTTGCCTTGCAGCAGGTTGGCGGCATCGCGGCGACCTGCCGTCCGCTCCACGATGCAACGGCCACCGAAGCAGCCGCGCAGGAACGCGAGGGTCGCTTCCGATGCCGGGCCGTCATCCTCGATCAGCATCACGCGAAGTTCGCGCTCCGGATCGGGCTTGGGCCGTGCTGGCGCGGGCTGGGCGGGTGCGCGTGGTGAAGGCTGTGGCGGTCTTGCATTGGCCGCCGGTTCAGCCGGCGACCGCTCCTGATAGCGCGCGAATTCGACTTGTGGCATCGGCGTTTATCCGCTTGACGGCCTTCGGAACGAGGACCGGCGGCCAGAATCGCGCCTATAGAAAGGAGGTGTCGTCCAGCCTTGTGCAGTACATCGGGAAATCACTAATTTTCAGTTTAAGGCTGCTCACAGCGCCGCTGTTAAAGCCCTGAAATCAATCTGCAAATAAACGGCGATCTGCGGAGCGTAGCGAGGGCGCGTTGAGCGCCCTGCACCTAGTTGGGTTTTTCACTTGCTGGCGCGCTGAACCCGAGACTCGCGACGAGCTCCTTCACCACGCCCATGCGGAACGGCTTCACGAGAGCCGGAAGCATCTTCAGTCCATGCCGTTCGCCGGCGACGACGACCTCGTCGAGGACCGACTGGCTTCTGCCGCTCATCAGCTGCACCGGACCGCGATAGCCGTGCTCGGCGAGGATCGGCAGAATGTCGGTTGCCCCGGCGCTGCCGAGACCAAGGTCGAGGAAGACAAGCTCCGGCGTTTTCTCTGCGAGCGTCGCGCGGAGTCCTTCCGGTGTTGCGATCTCCGACGTCTCGAAGCCGAGCTTCTTCAGCGTGAAGCACATGGCTTTGCAGATCCCGGCATCATCGTCGATGACGAAACAGCCGGGTCGGACTGAACTCGGCGCAGGCGCGGGCGCAGCCCCGCCCGCCGCCGGAAGCGGGGTAGGTTCGGACACGACAGCCTCCTAAGTCTTCAGTTTTTTGGGCGCGGATTCATTGGAATCGACCCGCGCGTGAACTTGGGAAGGATGGCAGAGAAAGCTTAATGAAAACGCTCGCACAAACCCAAAAAAACACAACTATTACAGTGTATTACACTTAGATTGGGGTAACGGCGGGACGAGCCCGCCGATTCTCAGGCGGCCTGCTCCAGAACGTCCCGAAGCGCCTCGGCGAGCTGCTGCTTCTTGTAGGGCTTCTTCAGGATCGGGTCCTTCACATCGGCGAGCATGGAGTCCGTCTCTGCCGCGTAACCGGTCGTCAAAAGCACCTTGAGGTCCGGCTGGAACTCGCGCGCGCGCTCGACGAGGTCGAAACCGCTCATCCCGCCGGGCATCACCAGGTCGGTGAAGAGAAGGTCGATGTTCGGCTCGGCCTTCAGGATGTCGAGCGCCGGGGCAGCAGCCTCCGCCTCTAGCACCGAGTAACCGAGGCCGGCCAGCTGCGTCGACACGAAGCGGCGGACCTGCGGCTCGTCCTCGACAAGCAGAATGCGCTCGTGGCCGCCGGTCGTCGTGGTACCGTTCGTCCGATGCTCCTCCACCGGCTTCGCGACCGCCGTCTCCTGCGTGACCGGCAGATACATGTGCACGGAGGTGCCGCGGCCGACCTCGCTCTCGATCGTGACGTGCCCACCCGATTGCTTGGCAAAGCCGTAGACCATGGGAAGTCCCATCCCCGAGCCCTTGGCGAGGCCCTTGGTCGTGAAGAAGGGATCGAAGGCCCGGTCGAGGACATCGCGGGTCATGCCGGAGCCCGTGTCCGTGACCCTGACGTGCACGTACTCGCCCGGCTCGAGTCCCGGCACCTGTCCGCGCGCGACCTGGACGACATCGGTCGCGATGCTCACCACGCCGCCATTCGGCATCGCATCGCGCGCGTTGATGACGAGGTTCAGGATCGCCGACTCGAACAGGCCGCGGTCGATGTAGGCCGACTTTTCGGCGGCCGCCTTGGTCTCGAGCGTGACGTGATCGCCGACCGTCCGGTCGAGCATGTCCTTCAGCGACTCGATCAGCTGTCCGACGTCGCGCACTTCCGGATGCAGGGCTTGTCGGCGACCGAATGCGAGCAGCCGCTGCGTCAGATCCGCGCCTTTTTCAGCGGTCGTCATGACGAGCTCGGCCGTCGACTTCAGGTCCGGATCCTCGATCTCGTCATAGAGAATCTCGGAATTGCCGAGGATGACGGCGAGCAGATTGTTGAAGTCATGCGCAACGCCACCGGTCAGATGGCCAAGCGCCTCCATCTTCTGCGCCTGACGGAGCTGGGTCGCCATCTGCACGCGCTCTGTCTCGTCGGAAAGAATGCCCACGTAGTGCGAAATGGTGCCGTTGACGTCGCGGATCGGCGAGATGGTGAGGCCGTTCCAGAAGCTCGTGCCGTCCTTGCGATAGTTCAGGACTGAGCCGCGATACATCGACTCGCTTTCGACCGAGGAACGTATCGTGGTGATGGCATTGCGGTCGGTCTCGACGCCTTGCAGGAAGCGCGCGTTCCTGCCGATCGCCTCCTCCTTGGCGTAACCGGTGACCCGCTCGAACGCCGGGTTGACGTAGATTACCGGATTATCGAACTCCGTTGCGTCGGTGATGATGATGCCTTCGCCGATCGCCTCGAGGGCGCGGTCACGCAGTCGAAGCGTCGTTTCCGCCTTGCGCTGCTCGGCGTCGGCAGCGAGCACAAAGGAAACAGCGCGCAGGAAGTTGATGTCGGACTCGCCGAACGCGCGGAAGCCATCCGAGCAGACGACGAGGACGCCGATGCGCACCGCCTTCTCGCCGATCGGCAGAGCGACGCCGGAGCCCTTGTCGTTCTGCAGGCCCGGGATGAGGTTGAAGTTCCGCCGCGAGAAGTGGACGGGTACATCGGAATTGATGCCGCGCGCCAGCGGCGGACAGTAGTCGAGCGGCACGGCGCGGATGTTCACCGATTGCTGCGGCCATCCGCTGCCGGCACGCAGACGCAGCACGCGCTTGTCGGTCGAAAGCTCGAGTATGCCGACGAGCTCGACGCCAAGCGTCCGCGCCACGAGCTCGACGGCGACCTGATATAGGTCGTCACGCGGCACGCCCTGCAGGGCGAGCTGGCTCAGCACCGCCGCCGCCTGCTGCTGCCGCGCGCTTGCCGAGACTTTCGCTTCGGCGTGCTTGCGGGCAGCGATGTTCATAGAGGCGCCGCGGAAGCCGAGGAAGTTGTGCGCCTGGTCGAAGTACGGCCGCGCGCTGGTCGAGATCCAGCGTGTGGCGCCGTTCCGGTCGCTGATCTGATATTCGAAATTGCGGAAAGGCTGCTGCGTCTCGTGGTCGAGAATGTGCTGCTTCCATTCCGGCAGGGTGATGTCGGCCTTCGCCAGATCCCACGCGGTCCTGCCGATCAGCTCGTTCTCGGCGAGGCCGAAGACGGCGCGCGAGTCGCCGACGATCGAGGTGATGCGAAAGCGTTCATCGGTTTCCCAAAGAAGGTCGGAGCCGACCTCGGCGAATTCGCGGAAGCGCGCCTGGCTCTGATAAAGCGACTTCTCGGCCTTCTTGCGCGTTTCGATCTCCTGCTGCGCGGCCTGGAAGAGGCTGCCCTTCTCGAACGCGATTGCCGCGTGCGATGCGAGACCCTCGATGAGCTGCTGAGACCGCTCGGTGAAGATTCCTGCCTCGTGATGGCCGAGGAACAACCCTCCGATCAGGTTGCCCGATCGTGAGATCAGGGGGACAGCAAGGTAGCTTCGAACCGTCGCAGCCTCGTCCGCCTGCGAGGCAAGCCGCGCGTGCTCCGGATCCTGCGTGATGTCTTCCCAACGGAAAATCCGCTCGTCCTTGAGGATCGGCCCGACAACGCCGTCCTGCTTCGGCAGTGGGAGCGCATCGAACCCGGCGTGATCGATTCCGGAAAGGGCATAGAGCTGGAAGTGATCGTCTTGCTCCCGCTTGCCGGAGAAGAGCGCACCGAACGCCGCGCCAGTCAGCTCGACGCTGGCGTCGCACACCGTCTGCAGGAGCTGGCTCAGGTCGAGCTCGGCATTGAGCTTCGCGGCCGTCCGGTTGAGGACCGCGAGCGTCCGTTGCTCTTCCAGAAGCGCACCCTGCGCGCGCTTTTCCTCGGTGATGTCGGCGGCAATGGTGACAACGCCGACCAGCGACCCGCTCTCGTCCTTCACCGGCGAGTTGGTCACCTTGGCGACAAAGACGGACCCATCGCGCCGTGGCAGCGTGAATTCGCCCGACCAGCTTCCACCAGTTTCGAGGCGTGAGCGGATGGTCGCGGCGTCATACGGCTCGGCAATCGGCGGAAGCACACTGCCGATCTCGCGCGAAATGACATCGGCCGCTGCCCAGCCGCTCAGCTTTTCAGCGTAGCGATTCCAGAAGATGATCGCGCCGCTCATGTCGGTCGCAATCACCGCCTCCTCGACTGACTCCAGCAGCTCCGCCTGGAAGCGGATCTGCCGCTCGGCGCGCTTTCGCTCAGTGATGTCCTGGATCATCAGGAACTTGAGCGGCGCTTCACCGCGGACCGGCTGCACGACGGTGGTCGAGCGCAAGCCCCAGATGATTCCGCCGTCCTTGCGCAGATACCGGCGCTCGCAATCCTTCGGCTGCATCCCGGTGGCGATCTGCTTGGCGCGCAGGCGGTAGTAGTCCTCGCGCTCGTCCGGAGCGAGGAGCTCCTCGTAGTGCATGTTGACGAGCTCATCGACGCTGTAGCCGAGAAGATCCGCCATGCGCTTGTTGGCGCGGATCATCGAGCCGTCCTGCTCGAGCCACATCATCGCAACGCTGGAGAGGTCGAAGACCGCCTGATAGCGCGCGTCGCGCTCGGCAAGCGCCTGGTTCTCGAACTGCAGGCCGTTCGCCTGGCCGATGCGGGTCTCCTCGTATTTCAAGAGCCCGCCCATGACGAGAAGCCCGACGGGGTAGAAGATCGTGGAGATCGGCATCGTGGTGGTGAGCAGCTCCCACATATCGGCGCGGTCGAACTCGCCGAGCCAGTAACCGAAAAGGCCCACGCAGGGCCGCACGAACAGGAACGCTGCGCCCATGGCGACAAGCACGCGCCAGGAAGCGTTGACCCGAAGCGCTCGCGCGGCGAGACCGATTGCCACGGCGCTCCCGACGGAGGCGGCGATCAACAGCGCGTTGCCACCGAGAAACGCGCGAAACAGGAACGTGATCGCGGCGGCGACGAGAGCTGCCACCGGCCCGGCGAGCAATGCGGTCATGGCAAGCACCACGCCGCGAAGATCGAGGATCACGCCGTTTCGCGTGTCGAATGATGCGCCGATCAGGATGATCGAGATGCCGCCCATGGCGAGGCCGAAGAGCGCCCCACGATAAGCCTTCATCAACGGCGCGTAGGCGGCGTGCAGCTGGCTCAGAAGATAGGTCAGCGCCACCAGCACAAGCAGGTTGAACGCCATGTTGCCGAAGAGATGAGACATCGTGTTCATGCGCCGCGCGACCCGACCGGCGCCGCCCGCCGGCCCGCCTGGAAAACAGAGACAAAAACTGCGTCAGGCCCGTCCAAAACCGCATCCCCCAAGCACGCGAACGGTGCTCTTTCTTGCGCTGTCTAATACTGCAACAAAAGGTGGAGGATTCGCTAAATAGACCGTTCGCTTTCTCTGCATAAGCCCGTGAAATATGCTTGCCGATCCGTGAGTTAAGCCGAGGGCTAATTCAAAGTTTAAGTGCCGACTGGCGCGTGCGAACGAGGCCCGCGCTGGTTGCGGCGGAGGCCCGCCGCGGTTTTCCGGCCTGCCGCTCTCAACCGCCGATATCTCGTCTGGAAATCCGCAAGAGAATGTTCACCATCCGAACGCGCAACGGCCAGGAATTTTAGCCGACGGACGGAACGGCATTTTATGAAACCGCGCAGCCAGCGTGTCAGGCGGAGGGGCGGGCCCGCTGCCGCGCTCCGAGATAGCCCACGAGCAAGTCCCTGTCGGACAAAAGCTCGGCGCTTCCCGCGCGGTGCACGACGCGTCCCCGGTCAAGGATGATCGCCTCGTCGGCGATGCTGAGCGCCTTTTCCGCCTTCTGTTCCACGACAATGAGCGAGCTGCCCTCCATCCCCCGGATGTTACGGAGTGCCGCCAGGAGCTCTTCAACGAGGATCGGCGCCAGACCCTCCAAGGGCTCGTCGAGGAGAATAACGCGGGGGTTCAGGACCAGCGCGCGTCCGACGGCGAGCATTTGCTGTTCACCGCCGGAAAGGGTCACGCCGCTATTCGACCGGCGCTCGGCAAGGCGTGGGAAAAGCCCAAAGACCCGTTCGACCGTCCAGGCGCCGGCGCGTGCGACCGCGGTGAGGTTCCCCTCGACACTGAGGGAACGGAAGATGCCGCGCTCTTGCGGCACCCAACCGATTCCGGCTGCGGCTCGTCGCTCGGGGGATAGACTGGAAATGTCGCGTCCCGCGAGGCGCACCGAGCCGCCGAAGCGCCGCGTCAGACCGACAATGCTGTTGATGAGCGTGGTCTTGCCGGCGCCGTTCCTTCCGAGGACTGCGAGCGCTCCGCCCTCAGCGAGTGAGAAGCTCACCTCCTCGATCGCGACGGCCGCGCCGTAGCCGGCCGTAAGGCCTTCGATGACGAGGACGTCAGGCAAGCTCGCGCTCCTCTCCGAGGTAGGCAGCGCGCACACGGCTGTCGCGCGCGATTTCGTCAGGCGATCCCTCTGCAAGAATGGCGCCGCCGACGAGCACCGAGATGCGTTCGGCGAACGAGAAGACAAGATCCATGTCGTGCTCGATCAGGAGCACCGATACGTCACGCGGCAGCGCGGCAATGATCGCGAGGATATCCGCGCTCTCGCCCTCAGGGATGCCGGCGGCCGGCTCGTCAAGAAGAAGAACGCTGGGCTTCGCTGCAATCGCCAGGGCGATCTCAAGCAAACGCTGCCGACCATAGGAGAGCGACGATACCGGCGTTGTGGCGAAGTCAAACAGTCCGAAGCGTTCGAGCAGCGCCGCCGCTTCAGCGGTGTGCCGCTCGTCACGTCCGACACGCCGCCACCAGTTGGCGCCAGTCCCATCCCGCTCGGCGAAAGCAAGCGCGATCGTCTCGATCGGCGTGAACTCGGAAAAGAGCTGGTTGATCTGGAAGGTCCGCTGCAGGCCGCTCCGTGCGCGCCTGTGGCGCGACATTCTGGTGATGTCCCGACCGTCGAGAAGGATGCGACCGGCGGATGGCTGCAGCACGCCGGTCAGAAGATTGATGAAGGTGGTCTTGCCGGCACCGTTCGGGCCAATCAGCGCGTGGCGCGCACCCGACGCGAGGTTGAACGAAATGGCATTCGCTACGACGAGGCCGCCGAAACGCTTCTCGAGCGCGACGGTTTCGAGCGCAGTGCTCATGGTGTTCCGGCGGAAGGAGCCCGGCGAAAACGCATGAGACCGGCGATCCGCTCCCGTCCGACCAGAACGACAATCACCAGCACGAGTCCTATCCAGAACTCCCAATATTGCGGTGTGAGGTTCGAGAGGACGTCCTGTGCAACGCGGAACAGGATGGCCCCGATGACCGCGCCATAGAGCGTTCCCGCACCGCCGAGAACCACCGCGAGGAGCACGTCGGCGGAGCGATGGAATGCGAGGACATCGAGCGACACGAATTGCGTCGTCTGGGCGAGGAGGGCGCCGGCGATGCCGGCATAGACGGCGCCTATTGTGTAGATCGTGACTAGCCTGAAGTGCGTCGGGACACCGATTGCGCCGGCCCGAAGGCGGTTCAGCCTGATGGCGCGGAGTGACAGCCCGAAATTCGAATGTACCAGCGTCCGCGCGAGGACAAAGAGCACGAAAGAGACGGCGAGGCTGTAGCCCACCGCAGTGTGGCCGCGAAGGTCGAAGCGGAAGATTCCGAGCAGCGGATCCATGGTGACGCCGGAAAGACCATTCGCTCCGCCGGTCAGATCAGACGCACGGTTGGCGATCTCGCCCAGGATCGACGCGACGCCGAGCGTGATCATCAACCGCGTCAAGTCCGAGCCGCGCAGAATGAGTGGGCTGGTGAGGAGGCCGAGCAGACCCCCCACCAACGCCGCGGCGGCAAGCCCGAGCAACGGGCTGGAGTAGCCGTTTGACGCGAGAATCCCGGCGACGTAGGCGCCGAGACCAAAGAAGGCGGCCTGGCCGAGCGAGACAATTCCGGCGTAGCCAAGGACGAGATCGAGCGAGACAGCGAAAAGCGCGAAGATCGCGATCTCGTTGATGAGAAGGTGCCGGTCAGGAAGTAGGAAAGGACTGGCAAGGACCGCGATCCAGAACAACAGCTCAAGATGTCCCCAACGCGCCTTGCGCTGAAAGTAGGCCGTTGCGTTGCCGGCTTCGCTCATCGCAAATCGCCTGACGCCACGAGCCCCTGTGGCCGCCAGATCAGCACGGCGACCATCACCGTGTAGATGACGAAGCCGCCGAAGGAGGGGACGTAGTACTTGCCGGCGACGTCAGCGACGCCGAGAAGGATCGCCGCGATAAATGGGCCGACGAGCGAACTCGTCCCGCCGACGGCGACGACGATCAGGAAGTAGATCAGGAATTTCAGCGGGAAGGTCGGGTCGAGACCGAGGAACTCGGCGCCGAGCGCTCCGCCCAGGCCCGCGAGTCCGGAGCCGACGGCGAACGTCGCTGTGAACACCAGCCCGACATTGATGCCAAGCCCGCGCGCGACGGCGCGATTATCTACGCCGGCGCGAAGCTGTGCGCCGAAGCGCGTCCGCGTCAGGATAAGTTGGAGCGCGCAAGCGACAAGGCCGCAGACGATGATGATGAAGATTCGGTAGGCGCCAATGCCCGATCCAAAAAACTCGAGCCGTTGCCGCAGTAGATCGGGCAGGTTGATGAACTGCTGGCTGGACCCGACAAAATAGTCGACGGCCGCAACCGCCATGAACACCAGGCCGATCGTGAGCAGCACCTGGTCGAGATGACTCCTGGCGTAGACGTGAACGTAGACGGCTCGCTCGAGGATGACGCCGATGAGAGCGGTCGCCACGAAAATCACCGGCAGCGCCGCGAAGAAGGGGAGGCCCATGCGGTTGACAAGCAGCACGCCGATATAGCCGCCTGCCATCGCGAGGGCACCATGCGCGAGGTTGATGAAGTTCATGAGGCCGAGCGTGACCGAGAGGCCGACGGCAAGCACAAAGAGGAGCATCCCGTAGGCGATGCCGTCGAAAAGGACGGTCAGCATGACGAGGATCGCCCCTCGCTAAGCGCTTCGCCGGGCGACGAACGCGCCCGGCGATGATCTGTCCAGACGAAAGCTCCGGACGATAAAAGGCAAGAGTTTATTTCGCCGCCTTGGCCGGATCCTTGACGTTCTCGAACGTGGCGAACTCGACGTTGTAGAGTTCGCCATCCTCGCCGCGCTTCACTTCGCGGATGTAGATATTCTGGATGATGTCACGCGTTTCGGGATCGATCGAGATCGGCCCGCGCGGACTCTCCCACGCCATTCCCTTCATCGCCGCGATCAGCTTGTCGCCATCAGTGTCGCCGCCGGTCTTTTCGAGCGCTGCGTAGACGAGATGCATGCCGTCATAGGTGTGAACCCCGACGAAGTTCGGCCGACCGCCGCCGGAGGCTGCCTTGAACGCCTTCACGAAGGCCTGGTTCATCTCCGACGGATGCGCCGCCGAGTAGTTGTGCGCAGTAACGGCGCCGAGCGCCGCGTCGCCCATGCCGTTCAGGATGTCGTCATCGGTGAAATCGCCGGTGCCGATGAGCTTGATCCCCGACTTGTCGAGGCCGCGCTCGACGAATTGCTTCATGACGACGCCGCCCTGGCTCGCCGGGACGAAGATGAAGAGCGCATCGGGCTTCTGGTCCGCCGCGCGTTGCAGGAACGGCGCGAAATCCGGATTAGCGAGCGGCACGCGTAGCGATTCCAGGGTCTCGCCGCCGCCAGCCTTGAAGCGCTCGACGAAGGCCTTCTCGGCGTCCTGCCCGGGTGCGTAGTCGCTGACGAGCGTCACGACCTTCTTGATGCCGTTCTGCACGGCCCAGTCGGCGATGATCGTCGACGACTGCGGCAGCGTGAAGCTGGTGCGCACGAAGTAGGGCGATTTTTCCGTGATGATCGACGTGCCGGCCAGTGTGATGATCGCGGGCACCTTCGCTTCGGTGGCGATCGGACCGACCGCCATGGCAATGGGTGTCAGCCCGAAGCCCATCAGGAATTTCGCGCCGTCATTGACGACGAGCTCCTGCGCCAGCCGCTTGGAGTTGTCCGGAACGCCGGCATCGTCCTTGACGATCAGCTCGATCTTGTGGCCCGCAACGGTATCGCCGTGCTCCTGCATGTAGAGCTGCGCAGCCGTCTGCATCTGCTTGCCGTTCGGCGCGAAGGGCCCGGTCATCGGCGCGATCAGGCCGACCTTGATGGCGTCCTGAGCAAATCCCGCGGTGGCCGTGAGCGCGGCGAACGTCACGGCGAGAGCGCCTGTCGCTGCTCTGAGAAATTGCCTGCGATGGAACATGGGGGCTTCCTCCTGTGCGGCTGTTGTTGGCGTCGCTAATCCGCTTCTTAGACGAATTCTGAACAGCGATTGTCAGGGAAATCAACGCCGGCGTCCAGATAGTTTTGTATCAAACTTACTTGCGCCGCCGCACACTTCTTCGCCGGCGCAAGCGCGGGCGGCGCTAGTCGAAATTCAGCCCCACATAGTTCTCGGCAAGTGCGGTCGCGGCGGCGCGCGAGCCGATCAGATAGTCGAGCTCGGCGACCTGGATCTTCCGGCCGAACGCACCGGTCTCGGGGAAGAGGTGGAGGAGCGAGGTCATCCACCAGGAAAAGCGCTCCGCTTTCCACACGCGTTTGAGGCATCGCTCCGAATACGCGTCGAGGGCGGCGTCCGACTTTTCGCGATAATGCTCGATCAGCGCCTCAGCGAGGAAACGGATATCGGCGGCGGCGAGGTTCAGCCCCTTCGCGCCGGTCGGTGGCACGATATGCGCGGCGTCACCGGCCAGAAGGAGCCGGCCGAAGCGCATCGGTTCGGCGACGAAGCTTCGCAGCGGCGCGATGCTCTTCTCAATCGCGGGACCGGTGACGAGCGCTTCGGCAGCTTCCGGGTCGATTCGGCGGCGAAGCTCGTCCCAGAATCTTTCGTCTGGCCAGTCTTCGACATGATCGTCAAGCGAGCACTGCACGTAATAGCGCGACAGATGATGCGAGCGCATGCTGCAGAGCGCGAAGCCACGCTCGTGATTGGCGTAGATCAGTTCGTCCGAAACGGGCGGCGTCTCCGAGAGCACGCCAAGCCAGCCGAAGGGATAGGCGCGCTCGTACGCCGTGTAGGCGCGTCCCGGCACAGACTCGCGACTCTTGCCATGCGAGCCGTCGCATCCGGCGACGAACGCGCAGCGAAGCGTCCGTGTCTCGCCCGCTTCGCGGTAGTGCACGAGAGGACTGTCGCCGTCGAAATCCTCGATGCCGATGACCTCCGCCTCGTAGCGCGGCGCCGGACCGTCGGCCGAGAGCGCGGCCATCAGGTCGCGGGTGACCTCGGTCTGCCCGTAGATCGTGACGGCACTTTCCGCCAACGCCTGGAAGTCGATGCGATGGCGAGCGCCGTCGAAGGCGATGCCGATTCCCTCATGCAGAAAGCCCTCACGACGGCAGCGCTCGCCGACGCCCGCCTCGTCGAGAAGCGCGACAGTGCCCTTCTCGAGAACGCCAGCGCGCACACGCCCGAGTACGTATTCGGCGCTCCGCCGCTCCAGCACGACATTGTCGATGCCGGCGCGGTGCAGGAGCCGCGACAGGAGCAGCCCTGACGGCCCCGCACCGACGATGGCGACCTCGGTTCGCGAAATTGTAGTCAGGGGCAGCGCCTCCCGAAGAGCCGCCACTATCTCCGGATGCCGATGCGAAGGCTAGAATGGATAGTGCTGGCGGGCATCGCGCGTCGGCGAATACGCGGCTGGTCTACCCGACCTTGGCAGCTGGGGCGCTCAACGATAGGGTGTAATTTTGCTGGGGGTCTGTTATGCGCGCACCTCGACTGCTCACAATCGCTGTCTTGCTGTTGCATTCGGTTGCGACGAACGCCTATTCCGCAGAAAAAACGGTCCCGTTCGAGTTCATCCTTACGAAGGAGCAGTTTGCAGCGCTGCCTTCGGACCTTCAGCCGGGTATCACATCCATTCGCAAGCCCGAAACTGAGGAGGTCGCGACCGCGATCATTATCATCGCGGGAGCGGTCGCGGTTTCCATTCTCGCCGACACCATCGCGGACTTTGTCTGGGAAATGACAGCCAACGGCGTGGTGGTCGATCTTCGCGGGGGAAAGGTTTCGATCGAAGAGAGTCCATCGCTTTCCGCGAAGCAGATACTGATCGTCTCAGACACTGAGGTTCGAACGGTGGAGGTGAACAAGCGTGACGATCTCCCGGAGATTCTCAAGGCGATTGTCCCGGGAGAGTGAAATGCGAGCGTTTTTGCTGGCAGTACTCCTATGTTGGATTTCGCCTAGCTCCGCCGCGGAGAGATACGATTTCTCCACGACGTCCACCGCCATCCTCATATCGAATGGTGCCTATCAACAGGACCCGATCGAAACTGCAGCGGGAGATCTTGCAGCTCTATCGCAATCGCTGGACTCGGTCGGCTTCAAGGTCCAGTCAGAGTCAGATCTTCGGGCGGATCAGATAGCCGAAGCTTTCGGGGCTCTCGAAAAGCAGAGCAGAAAGGCAACCGGCATCCTTCTGATCTACCTCAAAGGCCACGGCTGGAATGACGGCCACACCACATACTTTGCCGGGGTCGACGCCAACCTGTCGAGCCGCAAGTCCTTGTTGAAAAGAAGCGTAAGCCTCGATGGCCTGTTTAGGGCGCTCTCATACTCCGACGCAAAGGCGGTCATCGTCGTCCTTGATATGTGCCGCAATACTCCGGAGATGATGAGAGGTGTCGCGACTGGCTCATCCGAGATGGAAAAGCTCATCGTGCGAAATCGCGACGGGGATAGGAATTTCTCCATTTTGTACTCGGCGGCGCCGGGTTCGGTCGCGGAGGAAGGAAGTGCGTCCCTCAGCCCATTCGGCTCCGCTCTCTCCCAAACAATAGCGCATGCCAAAGATCAGAGCCTTCTGGACATCTTCTCCTTGACTGTGAGCCTCGCGCGAGAGCTCGGCCCCGAGGCCGGCCTCGTCACTCCGGCAAGGCCGGTCTTTTTCTCAAACAGCACCGGGCCCGTTTATATCAACCGGTTCCATCTTAACCCGAACATCTTCGATGCACCGACTCGGGTTGCATCCCCCATCCTGGACCCGAGGCGCATTTCGCTCTGCCTTACGACGGTGGAGAGGTGCAATGGTACGAAGGTTCTGATGATGCAACTGAAGAGACAGACAGCACAAACCCTGATCCGAAGACGTGCGGCACGGAATACGCTGACATTCTTTCAAAGACTCCTGTCCCCCCGGAAGCTTTCGAATTCATCGTCAGTCGTTTTCGTGACGAGATCATCCCGACCTACGGAGCGAGCGACGAAAATACACCCGCCGCCGAACTCGCCGACAATCTCGGTATCGACATCGAACTCGATGAGACAAAAACACAGGCGCAGCAACAGGCTGACGTTCTGAAGGCGACTTTCGCAGTGCGGCCGCTCAACGCGACAAGCGGGGCGAAACCCGAGGAGTATGAGTTCTACATCGCTCGGCTGAGCCGGAGCACGAACTGCGGTGTCTCAGGGAATTGTCCCATGGTGCTCTTCGGGAGAAGTCTGCAGACCGGAGAGTGGAAGCTTTTCAGCAACGATCTTGGCGGGAGCGAGGTCTATCTGAGCCCCGCGACTTCCGAGCCGATTCGGTTCTATGTCTCGTCCCACGTCGGTGCCGGCGCCACTGGATTGGAAAGCTATTCGGTAAGTAGTTCTTCCGGCGTGGTCTCGGAACGACAAATGTACGTGCTCCAAGGGAAGCCCACGCTCGAAGGGAATGCCGAGTGGGGGTTAGGTGATCCTTTCTAGCGACGTATGGAACAGGGCGCGGAGCTGAGAAGAAGCACTCTTTAAGGAGAGTAACAGCGGGATGTGAGTATCGGATTTTCGAGTCGCAAACTGCGCGCGTCTTTCTCGCATCATACCGCCAAGACTAGGACGGATAGATCTGGCGGCAACTTCGTGCGTCAGACGCTCATCCCGCCGTCGACCATCAGCATCGCGCCGGTGACGAAGCTCGAATCATCGGAGACGAGGTAGAGCACCGAGCGCGCGATCTCCTCGACCTGAGCGTGGCGGCCGAGCGGGATCATCTCGTTGAAGAATTGCGTGCCGTCGCGGCCGATCGCCTGCGTCAGCCCCGCTTCGACATTGTGCTGGAACGCATTGTCGATCGGCCCCGGAAGGATGGTGTTGACGCGGATCCGCCGCGGCGCGAGCTCCTTGGCGAGGCAGCGCATCAATCCCGTCAAGGCGTGCTTGGCGGTGATGTAGGCGTAGACGCCGGGATCGCCGCGCGTCGCAGCGACGCTCGATGTGATAACGATCGCGCCGCCATCGCGCATCTTCGGCACGGCGTATTTGGCAGCAAGAAACGCGCCGCGCACATGCACGGCATAGACATCGTCGAACACATCTTCCGGATAGGATTGGATTGGCGCGACGGTCCCAAAATTGCCGGCATTGCTTAAGAGAATGTCGATCGCGCCGAACCTTTCGACGGCGGCGGCGACGTAGGCCTCGACCTCAGCGGCGCGGCGAACATCGGCGACGCAGGTGAGGACGCGATCCTGCGGAAAGGCCGCGGCGGCGCGCGTCAGCTGCTGCTCGGACCGGTCAACAAGCACGATCTTCGCGCCTTGCTCTACCATCAGCCTGGCGCTGGCAAGACCGAGGCTTCCGGCCCCGCCGGTGATAATGCAGGTCTTGTCCCTCAGCCTTTCCACGGCTGTCCTCCCCAATCAGAGATGCGGGAGCCACACATCGAGCACGGCGGCGCGCTTCTCTTCACGCACGACTGCGAAAGCTTCTTCGACGGCGTCCTCGACGTCCTCCGCGCGGTCGACCTTGCGCGCGAAAGCTCCACCGGCGGCCGCGGCGATCGCCGCGTAATCGGGCGGCGGATCGAAGGCGACGCCGATGTCGTTCGAGCGGCTCGCGTGCCCGTCCGGATGCACGGCAAGCGTCGAGAACTTCGGCGCCTTCCAGCCGCGGTTGTTGTAGACGACCTGCAGGAACGGCGTCTGGTACTGGCGCGCCATCCAGTGGACGGTGGAGGGGATCGAGAACATGTACGATCCGTCGCCGGTCAGCGCCATGATTGTCTTCTCCGGCGCTGCGAGCTTGGCCCCGATCGCTGCACCTCCGTTCCAGCCGAGCGAGCCGCCGCCGCTCGCGAAGATCGAGCCGGGCCGGCGCATGACGAGATGGTCGAAGATGACGTGATAGTTGGTGATGCCTTCGTTGAGCGCGATTGTCTCGGCGTCGACATGCTTCCTGATGCACGCGGTCAGATATTCGCCGCTCGGATGCGCGCCGTTCGGCCGCTCGAGCTCCTTCAGATCGCTCCGCCGCGCGGCGTGAAGATCGCGATAGTGCTTGCTGCACCGTTCGACACCCGCCGCATCGACCTTGACGCCGGCGAGCGCGGCATTGAGCTGCTTCAGCGCCGTCTCGGCATCTGCCCGGAACACCCGCTTCGCCGCAATGTACCAAAGAGGCATCTGCTCCTTCAGCGGATCGACGTCGATGTGGAAGATCAGCGCGTCATCGCGCGGCCGGCTCACAGTCGGGATCCAGGGCACATCGCTGTCGAGGACGAGCACGACATCAGCCTCGGCGAGCACCGGGTTCTGCCGCGGCTGGTTCCACTGGTTGCCCTGATAGAGCGGATGATCGTGCGGGAAGTTCATGGCGCTCGGCACCGATTCGAGCACGCCGATCCCGATCGCCTCGGCAAGCTGCACGAGCTCGCCGACGGCCTTCTGGTTTCTGCCGAGGTAGGACGTGACGACGAGCGGCTTCTTGGCCTTCAGCAGCGCAGCGATGATTTCGCCCGGCGCATCCGGTGCAAGCGCGATCGGAGCGATCGGCTGCCAGTCGGCAACATCGATCTTCGCAGCGGAAGGGACTTCCTCTTCGAGCACCTCTCGTGCCGCCATCAGATAGACCGGACCCTTCGGGTCGCTCCGCGCGAATTGCAGCGAGCGATGCACGATCTCCTTGAGATTGCGGCCGGTGCGGATCTCGTTGTCGTATTTCATGTAGTCGCGGACGATCCCGCGCTGGTCGGAGACATCCTGGATCCACTGGATGAATTCGTTGCGGCTGCCGCGGAGCTCGCCCGCCTGTGTGAAAGGCGACGCGCCGGCGAAAACGAGGATCGGCGCACGGCCCTTGGCCGCGTTGTGGACGGCGCCGGCGAGCGCCTGCGTACCGCACTCCACGTGCACCAGGACAACCTGCGGCTCTGAGCTGACGAGCGCGTAGCCGTGCGCGGCGCTCATCGCCACCATCTCGTTCGGACAGGTGACGAGCGTCGGAATCCGTCGCCCCGAAACGCGTGCCTCGGCGATCGCCTCGACCAGCGCCGGATGATCGCTGCCGAGATTGGCGAAGATGTAGGAGACGCCGGCCTCGGTCAGAGCTTCGAGGAACGCCGTGCCGGCTGTGTACATGAAGCGCCGGCCAGTCCGCTTATTCGACGAAGGCGGCTATGCGGCGCAGGATCGCAATCAGCTCCGCTTTCTTGGCGCCCGCTATCTGGTCAAGCTTCGCGTCATGCACCGCGGCGTGCTCGGCGAGCGTCTTCAGCTTCTGCAGGCCGGCAGAGGTGAGCGCGAGCGAATAGCTGCGCTTGTCGCCCTTGACCGCGCGGCGCTCGATCAGATGCATGTGCGACAGGTCGCGCAGGATCGGCGTCAGCGTGGACTTGTCGCGCCCGCTTGCGCGGCTGAGCAGCACCGGCGTGATTCCGGGATTGGCCTCGATCAGACAAAGCACCGCGAACCAGCCCGGCCTGAGCTCGGGATCGCCGGTCTGCCGCTTGAACGCCTTGAAGGAGGCGTTCTGCGCCTGCCTGAGATGGAAGCCGATATAGTGGTCGAGGATTCCGAGACGGATCTCGGCGGTTGCCGGCGCGGATTCCTCCGGCGGCTCGCGTTTGGCTTCGGCGCGGTTTGAATTTCGGGCCATCTGGTTCTTGGCAATGCTGCGCGGCGGCTCGTCCTGCGCGAGCGCGCATGCTTCTCGCTCCGCCGCGCAGACAGCATGCAATGGAATGGTGCTAGCCGCAACTTGGTTTTATCTCAAACTATCGGAGCGGGCGGCCGATTCTCCTTCCCTTACAGCGTGCTGAGGCGCGTTAACGCCAAATGATTCCTGTGGCGGGACGGCTTCTTAGACGCTGGGCGAGCGTTTAGATTGCCGCCGGGGCGAGCGTCTCCCTCCAAGGCTTGGAGAGAGCAAAGGACGCCGCGGGGAATAGATGAAGGTCGCGACGTTTCGGGTGGGTGACGAGCGCCGGGTCGGGATCGTCGATCCCGCTCGCGGCACCGTTGCGCCGTTCGACCTTCCGCTGGAGCGCGCGGCGGAAGGAGTCGTCGCGCTGATCGGCCGCGAAGGAATGCCCGCCACCATTTCGCCGATTGAGCTCGATCGTGTGACGCTCGAGGCACCGCTGCCGCGGCCGCGGCGGAATATCTTCTGCGTCGGCAAGAACTACCACGAGCACGCGCACGAATTCTCCAAGAGCGGATTCGATTCGAGCGCCGTGAATGGCGCCGTGCCGAAGCATCCGATCATCTTCTCGAAGGTGCCCGAGACCGTGGTGGCGCATGGTGCGCCGATCATCATCGATCCGAAGGTGTCGACGGCCATCGACTACGAAGCGGAGCTTGCCGTCATCATCGGCAAGGCTGGACGCGGCGTCGCTCGCGAGACGGCGCTCGATCATGTGTGGGGCTACACTATCGTCAACGACGTGACGGCGCGCGATCTGCAAGGCCGGTTCAGCCAGTGGCTGATCGGGAAGTCGCAGGACACGTTCTGCCCGATGGGCCCGTGGGCGGTGACGCGCGATGAGATCGATGTCGCCAACGTGGCGATCCGCTGCTTCGTCAACGGCGACATACGGCAGAGCGCGGATACGCGGCACCTGATCTTCGACGTGCCGACCATCATCGCGACGATCTCCGCCGGGCTGACGTTGCAGCCAGGCGACATCATCGCGACCGGCACGCCTGCCGGCGTCGGCATCGGCTTCGACCCGCCGCGCTATCTGAAGGCTGGCGATATCGTGCGCGTAGAAATCGACGGCATCGGGGCGCTGGAGAATCGCGTCGAGGAGGCCCGCGCATGACGACGGTCGCTGTCGGCGGGATCGTCGCCGAGGTCGAGGGCGACGGCTTTCCGGTCGTGATGATCCACGGACTCGGTGCGACCGGCAATCTCTTCCAGCCGCAGATGGAGACGCTCCGCGCGCATCGCGTGATCCGCGTCGATCTCCCCGGCAGCGGCCGCTCGCCGGTGCCGGCTGCCGCGCCGACGATGGAGAGCTTCGCCGAGGCTGTGCGTTCGGTGCTGAAGGTGCTCGGCGTGGAGCGGGCGCATTTCGTCGGCCATTCGCTCGGCACGATCCTTTGCCAGATGATCGCCGCCACCGAGCCGCGCGCGGTCCAGTCGATGATCCTCTTTGGCGCGCTGGCCGAGCCGGCCGATGCGACCCGCACGGCGGTGAAGAATCGCGCGCAGCTTGCCCGCAGCGAAGGGATGGCAGGGATTGCCGATCAGATCGTCGCGGGCGCGCTCGCGGCTTCCACCCGCGCTTCGCGGCCCGTCACAATTGCCTTCGTGCGGGAATCGATCATGCGGCAGGATCCGGAGGGCTACGCCAGGACCTGCGAGGCGCTGGCCGGGGCTGAGGCGGCCGATGCGCGGCTGATTTCCGCGCCGACCCTGCTCGTCACCGGCGACGCCGACGCGGTTAATCCACCGAGCGTTGCCGAGGCGCTGCGGGCGAAGATTGCCGGAGCACGGCTAAGCATTATCGACCGCGGCGGACACTGGCTGCCGGTCGAGAAGCCCGCCGAATGTAACCAAAGGATTGCTGATTTCTTGAAACAGGTCGCACAATAGGGCTGATCCGGTTCTGCGCGGTCCGAAGCAATGAAAATGACGGCCCGCCCGGAGCCTTGAGGGAGGTTTCTGATGGCAGAAGGCAACGGCTACAATTCGCGCTGGAATTCGAACGGGCGCGAGCCTGAGACGATCCTCTTCACCAATGTCCGCGTCCTCGATGCGACCGGCGAGTATCCCTACACCGGTGACGTCCTCGTGCAGGGCAACCGCATCAAGCAGGTGACGCGCGGACGCTCGCGCTTCGGCGGCGGCGCCGGTGCGACGAGCATGGGCGCGACCGTCATCGACGGCATGGGCGCGACGCTGATGCCGGGCATGATCGACGCGCATCTGCATCTTTCCTGGAACAACGCGCCCGGCATCGACCCCATCCAGATGATGGAGCTCGAGGAGCACATGCTCGTCACCATGGAGATGGCGAAGCTTGTGATCGACGCCGGCTTCACCGCCGGACGCGGTGCCGCGGCGGCAAAGCCGCGCCTCGACGTCGTCTGCAAGAAATTCATCAACCAGGGCCGCTTCCCCGGCCCGCGCTACCTTGCCGCCGGCCCCGAGATCACCACCGTCGGGGGCTTGGGCGATGCCTCGCCCTCGCACATCCCGCATGAGGGACTGAATCTCGGTCTCGTCGTCTCCGGTCCGGAGGAGATCCGCCGCACCGTCCGCCAGCTCATCAAGTACGGCGTCGACTCCATCAAGCTCAACCTCTCCGGCGAGGCGATCACCGGCATGGCTGCCGAGGAAACGCCGATGTCGGAGGAGGAGGTGGCGATGGCGGCGCAGGAGGCGCGCGCCCGCAACAAGGTGCTCTCCGCGCACGCCCGCTCGTCCGGTTCGGTCAAGCAGTGCGTCCGTCACGGCATCCAGAACATCTATCATGCCTCCTTCGCTGACGAGGAAGCGCTCGACATGCTGGAGGCGGCGAAGGATCGCCACTTCGTCGCGCCGGGCATCGCCTGGCTGATCAACACCGCGCGCTATGCCGGCGAGTGGGGCATCAAGCCCGGCTCACCCGTGACGCTCGAATACGAGCGCGAGCTCGAGATGTGCGTCGAGACGATGAAGAAGATGCACCGGCGCGGCATCCGCATCTGCATCGGCGGCGACTACGGCTTCGCGTGGACGCCGCAGGGCACCAACGCCAAGGACTTCCAGACCTTCGTCGAGCTCCTCGGCTTCTCGCCGATGGAGGCGATCCAGGCCGGCACCAAGTATGGCGGCGAGATCATGGGCATGGGCAACGAGCTCGGCATGATCAAGGAGGGCTACCTCGCCGATCTCGTCCTCGTCGACGGCGACCCGATCGCCAACATCCGCGTGCTGCAGGAGAAGGATCGGCTGCTCGCCATCATGAAGGATGGCAAGTTCCACAAGCGCCCGCAGATGCAGGAACAGCGCCGGCGGCTGACGGCGTAGGAATGAAAGGCGGAGCGCCAATTCCCTCCCCCCTTGCGGGGGAGGGTCAGGGAGAGGGGAAAGGCGAGAGCCGCAGCAGCTTCCTTCCCCCCTCTCCATCTCTTCCCCGCAAGGGGGGAGAGGGCGCACGGCGATGACGCGTTCGCCGCTTTCCGTCGTTCTGATCGGGCTGCTGATCGCGCTTCTCGCGTGGCTCTTCCTCGCGATCTGGCCGGCGTGGCTTGTCGGGTTGATCGGCGCCAAGAAAGTCCTCGTCACCACGATCTTCAACGGCGTGACGCTCGCCGGCCTCTACTTCCTCGTCGCAAGCGGCTTCACGCTCGTCTTCGGCCTGATGCGCAACGTCAACCTCGCGCACGGCTCGCTGTATCTCTTCGGCGCCTATGTCGGTTACGAAGTGGCGGACTCGACCGGCTACTGGATCCTCGGCGTGGCCGCCGGCTTCCTCGCCGCGGCGCTGGTCGGCGCGCTGCTGCAGGTCCTGGTCTTTCGCCGCATGGAGGGAGACGACCTGCGGCAGACGCTGGTGACGATCGGCATCTCCATCGTCGCCGCCGACCTGATGCTCGCGATCTGGTCGGGGAAGACCTACCAATTTGGCGTGCCGGACATGCTGAACGGCGCGGTGACGACGCCGATCGTGCTCGCCTTCCGCTCGAATGGCGCGGCCGTGCCGATGACCTATCCGCTTTACCGGCTTGTCGTGCTCCTCGCCGCGATCGTCATCGGCGTCGGCCTGTGGCTGGTGATGAATCGCACGCGCATCGGCATGATGATCCGCGCCGGCGTCGATGACCGCGCGATGCTTTCCGCGTCGGGCGTCAACGTGCACATGCTCTTCGCCATCGTCTTCGCGATCGGCGCCGGGCTTGCTGGCTTTGCTGGCGTCGTGGGTGGGAGCGCGCTGTCGATCGCGCCGGGCGAGGACGTGCGCTACCTCCTCGCCTCGCTCGTCGTCGTCATCGTCGGCGGCATGGGCTCGATCACCGGCGCTGCGATCGGCGCGCTGCTGATCGGCCTCGCCGAGCAGATCGGCCTCGCCTACTTCCCGACCTACGGCATCGTGCTCACCTTCATCATCATGGTGGCGGTGCTGGCGTTTAGGCCGCAGGGCATCATGGGCCGCGCATGAGCGCCGTCGACGGACGCATCGGCCTGGAAGGCGCATCGGCGCCGTGGTTCGCCTCGTGGAAGATCGACCCGGTCTCGGTGATCGTCGCGATAGCGCTGCTCGTCTATCCGCTCGTCGCGTCGCCGTTCCTGACGTTCCAGGTCGGCGCTTATTCGCTGATCCTCGGCACGATCGCGTTGTCGCTGGCGGTGCTCGCCGGCTACGGCGGCATGGTCAGCCTCGCGCAGATGAGCATCGCCGGGCTCGCCGGCTACATGGTCGCGATCCTCGGCGTGAACTCCGCAGGGCTCGGCCTCGGCTGGCCGTCGTGGATCGCGGTGCCGCTGGCGCTCGTCGTCGGCGTGCTCTTCGCGGTCGGGGTGGGGCTCCTCGCGATCCGCACCGCCGGCATCTACACCATCATGATCACGCTAGCGATCGGGACGGCGCTCTTCCTTTTCGCGCAGCAGAATTACGCGATGTTCAATGGCCACAGCGGCTTTGCCGGCATCGCACCGCCGACCTTCTTCGGCGTGTCGTGGCGGAACCCGATCCCCTTCTACTATCTTGCTCTCGGCGTCGCAGGGCTGTCCTACGCCGCCGTCGTCTATGCATCGCGCTCGACCTTCGGGCTGAGCCTGCAGGCGATCCGCGACAATCCCCGCCGCATGTGCGCGCTTGGCTTCAATGTCGGCGCACATCGGATCGCCGCTTATGCGGGCGCGGGCTTCATCGCATCGCTCGCCGGCGTGCTCCTCGTCTGGTTCGACGGGCGCGTGTCGCCCGGCACGATCGGCGTCGACCGGCTGATCGACATCCTGGTGATCGCCGTCGTCGGCGGCATTCGCCGCCCTGCCGGCGCTTTCCTCGGCGCGATCTTTTTCGTGCTGATCGACACATTCGCCATCGATATCGTCGGTGCCGAGCGCTTCAACACGCTGATCGGACTCGTGTTTCTGGTGATCGTGCTGTTCTCGCCCGAGGGCCTTCTCGGCCTCTGGGATCGCGCGCGGCGTAGCGTCGCGATGACGGGGAGCGATACCAGCAAACCATAGCTTCAACTGGAACAGCGGCCGCCATCAAGGCCGCCGCGAAATGGGAGGAAGAACGATGAAGTTTACGAGACGGATGGCACTCGCCACGGTCGCGGGGCTCGCCCTCGCTGCTTCGGCGTCGGGTGCGATGGCGCAGGACTCGCTGAAGGTCGGCCTGCTCGCCACGTTCGAGGGACCGTTCACGATCCTCGGCGAGGATGGCAAGCGCGGTGCAGAGCTCGCGCTCAAGGAACATGACGGCATGGCCGGCGGCAAGAAGATCGAATGGGTGATCGGCTCGTCCGACGCCTCGCCCGACAGCGCCGTGCGCGCCGTCCGCAAGCTCGTCGAGCAGGATGGCGTGCAGATCGTGGTCGGGCCGCTCTCCGGTGACGAAGGCCTCGCAGTGAAGGACTATGCGAAGACGCAGCCGAACGTGACTTTCGTCAACGGCACATCGGCCGCTGCCGACACGACGCTTCGTGATCCGGCGCCGAACTTCTTCCGCTTCTCGACCGACGGCGCGCAGTGGATGGCCGGCCTCGGCACCTACGCCTTCGAGAAGAAGGGCTACAAGAACGTCGCCACTGTCGCCGAGGATTATTCCTTCCCCTACACGCAGGTGTTCGGCTTCATGGCCGAGTTCTGTAAGGCTGGCGGCCACGTCGTGTCGAAGTCCTGGGTGCCGATCGGCAACAAGGACTTCTCGTCCGTCATCGCCAGCATCCCGGCGGACGTCGACGCGGTCTATGTCGCGCTCGGTGGGGCCGACGGCGTGAACTTCCTGACGCAGTATCAGCAGGCCGGCGGCTCGGCGCCTCTGATCGGTGGCTCGATCACCGCCGACCAGACGGTGCTCTCCTCGCAGGGTAAGCAGAAGGAAGCGGTGCTCGGTATGCCGTCCGCAGGCCCGATCGCCGACGCGTGGGACAACGATGCCTGGAAGAAGTTCGTCGCCGACTATAAGGCGGCCTTCCCGGATGGCTTCCCGAGTCCCTCGCTCTTCGCCCACGGCTACTACGTCAACACCAAGGCCGTGCTTCTCGCCCTCGACAAGGTCAACGGTGATCTCTCCGACAACGGTGCGAAGTTCCGCGAAGCGCTTTCGTCGCTCTCGTTTGACACGCCGACCGGCAAGGTCAGCCTCGACGCGAACCGCAATGGCATCGCCGACATCTTCGTGACCGAGGTGGCGGAAGGCGCCGACGGCAACCTCTACAACAAGGTCGTCGAGGTGAAGGAAGGCGTGAACCAGACGCTCGGCCAGCCGGCGGACGAGTTCCTGAAGCTCGGCGTCGTCGGCCGCGACAATCCGAGCTGCCCGTAAGTTCTGCTTGGTAAGCCGACAATGTTGAAGCAGGTGCGCACGCGTAACCTCCCCCTTGAGGGGAGGTCGAAGTTCGCGCCCGCGAACTTCGGGAGGGGGGCTACACGTTCGCTGTCGAACCCCCCTCCCGGAGTTTTCTGCGCTTTCGGCTTGAAAACTCCGACCTCCCCTCAAGGGGGAGGTTATGGCGGCCAACGATCAGCATGGCAGCCAGCACATGGCTGAGCCGGCCCGATCATTGGGCGAAAGCGGGGGCTATGCCCTCGAGCTCGACGGCGTCGGCCGCCGCTTCGGTGCGCTGAATGCGCTCGCCGACGTGACGCTTTCGGTCAAGGCTGGCGAGCGGCGTGCGGTGCTCGGCTCGAACGGCGCCGGCAAGACCACGCTTTTCAACACCATCTCCGGTGATTTCCTGCCCTCGTCCGGCTCGATCCGATTCTTCGGCGAGGACATCACGCGCTTCCCGACCTACGAGCGCATCCGCCGCGGGTTGCGGCGCACCTACCAGATATCGCTGCTTTTCGGCGGACTCTCGGTCATCGATTCGATCTTCCTCGCCTGCCGCGGCGTATCGCGTCGCCGCTTCTCCGTGATCCGCCCGCGCCGCGACGACGCGACGATGGAGCAGGCGGAGAGGATCATGCACGCCGTGCAGCTCGGCGACGTCCGCGAGCGCCTCGTCGCGGAGCTGTCGCACGGTCAGCAGCGTCAGCTCGAGATCGCGCTCGCCTTCGCCGGCGCGCCGCGCTTCATTCTGTTCGACGAGCCGGCCGCGGGTCTGTCGCCGACGGAGCGGCGCGACCTGGTGCAGCTCCTGAAATCGCTGCCGGCGCATATCGGCTACATCATCATCGAGCACGATCTCGATGTGGCGCTTCGCGTCTCCGACCGCGTGACCATGATGCACAACGGCCGCGTGCTGAAGGAAGGCACGCCGGAGGAGATCGAAAGCGATCCCGACGTGCAGGCGATCTACCTCGGAGGCGGCCATGGCTGACGCTTCCGCCAAAGCCGTTCTGCGCATCCGCGACCTGCATGTCTATTACGGCGAGTCGCACGCGATCCAGGGCGTCGACCTGACGCTCGACGGGCGCATCCTCTCGATCGTCGGCCGCAACGGCATGGGGAAGACAACCCTCTGCAACACGATAATGGGACTGAAGCGCGCGCGCCGTGGCTCGATCGAATTTGCAGGGCGGCAGATCGCTTCGCTCGACCCGCATGAGATCGCGCGGCTTGGCGTCGGCTACGTGCCGCAGGGCCGGCGTGTCTGGCGGAGCCTGACGGTCGACGAGCATCTGCGGCTTGCGGCGCGAAGCGCCCGCGACGCGGCATGGACGGTCGAGCGCATCTACCAGATCTTTCCGCAGCTCGCCGGGCGTCGCGGCCACGGCGGCGCTGAGCTCTCCGGCGGCGAGCAGCAGATGCTCGCAATTTCCCGCGCGCTCCTCGGCAATCCAAAGCTCCTCGTCATGGACGAGCCGACCGAAGGCCTCGCCCCCGTCATCGTCGAGCAGGTCGGCAAGATGCTTGGCGCGCTCGCCGATGAAGGCGAGATCGCCGTTCTCCTGATCGAGCAGAACATCGGCGTCGCGACGAGTGTCGCCGAGAACGTCGCCATCATGGTGAATGGCCGCATCAATCGCGTGATGCCGTCGCGTGAGCTTGCTGGCGATCGCGAGCTGCAGCAGCGACTGCTTGGCGTTGGCCGGCACGAAGACGCAGCTGATGAAGAAGCGGCCGCTGTCAGTCGCGAGATGACCGAGGCGCGCGTATCCGGGGTCTTCCAGATCGTGCGCAGCCAGACCAGCGCCGCCGAGCCCGCGCCGACGGCGGCATCAGGAAACATCCGCACTGTCGCTTCGCTGCCGAACCGCTGGTCGCTGACCGAGGCGGATCTTTCGCGCGGCGTACGCGCGCCGAAAGCCGTCACAAAAATATCCGAGCCGGCCGAGGTACCGCCGGCGGATGTCTTTGATATCCCGCTGTCGGAGCGTCATGGCCGCACGGCGCTTGTCGTTGGCACCTACGACACCAAGGGCCGCGAGCTGAAATTCATCCGCGACCGGCTGCGCGATCTCGGCATCCGCACCCGCACCGTGGACCTTTCCACTTCGGGCAAGCCATCGAGCACCGACGTGACGCCGCAGGAAGTGGCAGGCACGCATCCGCGCGGTGCGAGCGGCGTGTTCACCGGCGATCGCGGTCAGGCGGTGAAGGAGATGGCGGTCGCCTTCGAGCGCTGGATCGCGCGCCAGCGCGACGTTGGCGGGATCATCTCGGCCGGCGGCTCGGGCGGCACGTCGCTCGCGACCGCGGGCATGCGGAAATTGCCCCTGACGATTCCGAAGATCATGATCTCGACTGTCGCGTCGGGGGACGTCGCCCGCTATGTCGGGCCGACAGACATCATGATGCTGCACTCGGTCGCCGACGTGCAGGGCCTGAATTCCATCACCGAGCCGATCCTGCTCAACGGTGCGAATGCGCTCGCCGGCATGATCGCGGCAATGCCGACAGCGGCGGAGCGTTCCGCTGCTTTGCTGCATCGGAAGCCAGCGCTCGGCATCACCATGTTCGGGCTGACCACGCCCTGCGTGCAGGCGCTGACCGCCGAGCTCGGCGCGGAATACGACTGCCTGGTCTTCCATGCGACCGGCATCGGCGGCCGTTCGATGGAGAGCCTCGCCGATTCCGGCATGCTCGCCGGCGCGGTTGATGTCACGACCACGGAGGTCGCGGACCTTCTCGTCGGCGGAGTCTTCCCGGCGACCGAGGATCGCTTCGGCGCGTTCATCCGGCACCCGCTGCCGTATGTCGGGTCGGTCGGCGCGCTCGACATGGTGAATTTCGGGCCGCGCGACACGGTGCCCGAGCAGTTCCGTGGGCGGAACCTCGTGATCCACAACCCGAACGTGACGCTGATGCGCACCACGCGTGACGAGAACCGCGCTTTTGGCCGGTTCATCGGCGAGCGGCTGAACGCCATGAGCGGGCCGGTTCGCTTCCTCCTGCCGGAAGGCGGGGTTTCCGGGATCGATGCGCCCGGGAAGCCCTTCTACGACCCGGAGGCCGACAACGCGCTGTTCGAAATGATCGAGAAGACGGTCGCGCAGAACGGCCAGCGGCGGGTGGTCCGCGTGCCGGCCGCGATCAACGACAAGCCCTTCGCGAGCGCCCTCGTCGACGCCTTCAGGAGCATCGCCGGCCCCTTGCGGAAGCGGGCGTAACCATGTGGAAATAATGGTGAAAAGGCGGCTTAACAATACGCTAAGGATAGGAATTGCCAACGCCGCGGGCGGGTGCCGCGTTGCCGGCCGGGAGGGTTCAAGATGAGTGGGCAGATCTTCGGCCAGGTCATTCTCTGGCTGATCATCCTGGCGATCATCGTCGTGATCGCGGTCTATCTCCTGCGCTGGCTCTACCGCCGCTCGACCAAGGAAACGGCGCTGGTCAGGACCGGCTTCGGCGGCGAGAAGGTCGTCATCAACGGCGGCGCCTTCGTCATCCCCGTGCTGCACGAGGTCACGCCGGTCAACATGAACGTCATGCGCGTCGAGGTCCGCCGTGGGCAGACGACGGCGCTCATCACCCGTGACCGTATGCGCGTCGATCTGATCGCCGAGTTCTTCCTGCGCGTGAAGCCGACGCGCGAAGCTGTCTCGCTCGCCGCGCAGACCCTCGGCCGCCGCGCCATGCAGCCCGATGGCATTCGCGACCTCTTCGAAGGCAAGTTCGCTTCCGCCCTGCGCGCCGTCGCCGCCGAGATGACCCTGGAAGACATCCACGAGAAGCGCAGCGCGTTCATGGCGCGCGTGCGGGAGCAGGCGTCGGAAGCGCTGGCCTTCAACGGGCTCGAGCTCGAGAGCGTCGCGCTTGTCGATGTCGACCAGACAAGTCTCGAGCACTTCGATCCGTCGAACGCCTTCGACGCCGAGGGCCTGACGCAGCTGACAGAGATGATCGAGGGGCGCCGCAAGATGCGCAACCAGATCGAACAGCAGACAATGGTCGAGATCAGGAACCAGAATCTCGAATCCGAGCGCCGCATGCTGCAGATCGAGCGCGAGAGCGAATATGCCCGCCTTGAGCAGCAACAGGAGGTCGAGGTCCGACGTGCCGCGCAGCGCGCCGAGCTGGCGCGTGAGCGGGCGCTTCGCGAGCAGGAAGCGAGCCAGGCGCAGATCACCTCGAACGAGGCGACCGAGAAGACGCGCATGGCGCAGGAGCGCTCGCTCGCCGAAACGCGGATCGCCAACGAGGAAGAGATCCAGCGGCGCGAGATCGCCCGCCGCCGGACGCTGGAGCTTTCCGAGATCCAGAGCCGCGAGGAGACGGAGCGCGAGCAGATCGCGCTCGGCCTCGCCATCGAGCGTGAGCGCATCAACCGCCAGCGCGCGCAGGAGGAGCTCGAGGTCGACCGCCGCCGTGCCATTGAGGTGGCCGAACAGGAGCGCTCGATCGTGCTGTCGCGGAAATCGGTCGAGGTGACGGCGGCCGACGTCGAGGCGAAGCGCGCCGAGATTGTTGCGCGCACCGAGGTCGAACGCGAGCGCGTCGTCGCCGACCAGCGCGTCGACGCGGCGCGGATCGAGCGCGAGCGGTCGTTGCAGGCGCTGGAGATCGCCAAGCGGCAGGCCTTCGAGGAGGCGGAGATCGTATCGGGCGAAGAGGTCGAGCGGGCGCGCATCGCGACCGAGCGCGGCCTGAACGAAGCGCGCGTCGTGCTGGAGCGCGACCTCCGCCGGCTCACCATCGAGAAGGACAAGACGGTCGAGCTGGCCGAGATCGGCAAGGCCATCGAGATCGCCGCCAAGACCAAGGAGCGCTCCGCCGCGATCACCGAGGCGGAAGGTGCGCGCGCCAAGGCGGTGCTTGCCGAAGAGCAGGCCTTCACGATCCGCGAGCGCGAGATCGCCGAGCGGCGGAAGACCGTCGACCTGATCTCAGCGGCGCGTGATGCCGAGCGCGAGCGGCTCCGCCTGACGGCGAAGGCGGAAGCGGAGAAGGAAGCCGCGGTGAGTTTTGGCGAGGCGCGTCGCCTCGAAGCGCATGCGGATGCCGATGCACAGGTGATCCGCGCCGAGGCGGCGGCGCAGCACTACCGGGTCGAGGCCGAGGGCCAGCGTCGCGCGAACGCTGCGGAGAACCTGCTCTCCGATGCCGCGCGTGCCTCACGCACGCGCCGCGCGATCATCGACAAGATCGAGGGCATCGTGCGCGAGAGCGTGCGGCCCATGGAGAAGATCGAGAACATCAAGATCGTGCACGTCGAAGGTCTTGGGTCGAACGGCGGTGGCGACGGTCGCCGCAAGAACGTCACCGACGAGGTGATCGACAGCGCGCTTCGCTACCGCGTGCAGGGGCCGATGATCGACAGCCTGATGAAGGAGATCGGCATCGAGGGGTCGAGCCTCGGCCGCATGTCGGACGTGATCCGCGACGCCAAGGACCTGACCTCGATCGCGCAGGGCGAAAAGAAGAGACCGGCGGACCCCGCCGATGATGACGACGACGACTGATCGGTTCGCTTCACGCGTCCGAGGCTGACGGCGCACAAAATGGCCAGGGTCTTCGTCTCGTCCATCGTCGACGCGCCGGCTGCAGAAGTCTGGTCGGTCATCCGCGACTTCAACGGCCTGCCGGGCTGGCTTCCGGCCGCCGCCGACAGCCGCATCGAGCAGAACGCGCGGGCCGATCAGGTCGGCTGCATCCGGAATTTCGCGCTGCGCGACGGCGGGCGGGTGCGTGAGCGGCTGCTGGCGCTCTCCGACTTCGATTTCTCCATGACCTACGCGATCCTCGAAAGCCCGATGGGGGTCGAGGACTACGTGTCGACGCTTCGGCTCTTTCCGGTGACGGACGGCGACCGCTGCTACGCCGAGTGGACAGCGGAGTTTTCCTGCGCGCCGGCACGCGAAGCGGAGCTCGTCACTCTCATCGGCCGCAACGTCTTCCTCGGCGGCCTGAAAGCGCTGCAGGCGCGCTTCCCGCGCCGATGAACGCGCCTGTCCGCATCGCGCTCAGTACGGTGATCGATGCGCCGGTCGACGAGGTCTGGCGGCTGCTCCGCGATTTCAACGCGCACCATTCCTGGCATCCGGCGATCGCCGCGAGCCGCGTCGAGGCTGGCGAGCCTTCGGATTCCGTCGGCGCGGTGCGCGCCTTCCGGCTGACCGACGGGTCAGAGCTGCGCGAGCAGCTGATCGCTCTTTCCGACCGCGAGCACGAGCTGACTTATTGCCTGCTCGAAGCGCCGCTGCCGCTCATGGACTATGTCGCGACAATGCGCCTCCGCCCGGTGACGGACGGGGAGCGGACCTTCATGACCTGGGGCTCGCGCTTCCGCCCGCCGGCCGAAGACGCGGCTCGTCTGTCGCGGCTCGTCGCGGATGATATCTACGCGGCGGGATTCCGGGCGCTCAAGGCAAGGTTCGAAGGGGCGAGTTCCGGCACAAGCGTCGTCGCGCGCGGCCATCTTGCTCATGCTGAGGCGCCCGCCGAAGGCGGGCCTCGAAGCACGCAAAGCGGTTCCCGCGCGAACCCAGTCGTCCTTCGAGGCGGCTCCGACGCGGTCGGAGCCGCACCTCAGGATGAGGTTGTGCTAGGCGAGGGGCTTTCGTCGTCGCGTTCAACCGGACGAAGCGCGGAAGCGCTCAGCACTGCCGTTCAAGCGCGCGCGATCATCGTGCCGCATTATGGCAGCGCGGATGTAATGGAACTGCGCACCGTGCCGGTGCCGCCGCCCGGCCCCGGTGAGGTGCGGCTTCGTCATGCGGCGATCGGCGTCAACTTCATCGATATCTACTGCCGCACCGGCTATTTCAGCCTGCTCAAGCCGCCCGGCGTGCCGGGGATGGAGGGGGCGGGCGTCGTGACGGATGTCGGCGCGGGCGTCACGCATGTCCGCGAAGGTGACCGTGTCGTCTATGCCTGCGAGCCGGTCGGCGCCTACAGCGAGGCGCGCACCATGCCGGCGGCACTTCTTGTGCCGCTTCCCGACGACATCGACGAAGCGACGGCCGCCGCGAGCTTCCTGAAAGGCCTGTCGGCGGAGTTCCTGCTCCACACCGTGCATCGGCTTTCGGGCGACGATATCGTCTTCATCCACGCCGCCGCCGGCGGTGTGGGGATTTTCCTCTGTGAATGGGCGCGCGCCATCGGCGCCGCGGTGATCGGCGCGGTTTCGAGCGAGGCCAAGGCGGAAGAAGCGCGGCAGGCCGGATGCGAGGAAGTCTTCATCTACGAGCGCGACGATATCGTCGGCGAGGTGATGCGGCTGACGCGCGGACGCGGCGTCGACGTTGTCTATGACGGCGTCGGCACAGCGACCTTCGAAAGGTCGATCGAGATGCTTAAATCCCGCGGCCATCTCGTCAGCTTCGGCCAGGCCTCCGGCGCGATCGGCAATCACGACATCGGGTCGCTTGCGTCGAAATCGGTGACGCTGTCGCGGCCGAATTTCGGCCACTACACCTCGGACCCGGATGAGCTTCGCGCCATGGCGGATCGGCTCTTCGATGCGCTTCGGCGGAACATCCTGCGGCCGGTCTTTCAGCGTCTGCCGCTGGCCGAAGCCGCCGAGGCGCACCGCAAGCTGGAGCGGCGCGAGAATATCGGCGCGCTGGTCCTTATTCCCTGAAGCCGCTCAAATCTTTGCGCCGTGCTCGATCACCCAGGCGATCGAGCGGCGCATCCCTTCGCGAAGATCGGTGAGCGGGCGATAGCCAAGCTCGCGCTTCGCCTTGGCAATGCTGCAGGCGATGGTGAGGTTCATCTCCGACAGGACGTGTATTTCCTGATTGTATCGGCCGAGCGCCTGCAGCGAAGAATCCGCCACCCGTGCGAGATCGGCCACGAGCCCGGGCACGCGCACCGTCTTCTCCTTCACCGCGATCCCGAAATCGTCGCGAAGTACGCCGCGCACCGTGTCCACGACCTCGTGCATCGGATAGGGGCGCTCATCGGCGAGCCAGTAGATCTCGCCCGTGGCCTGCGGCGCCGCTGCGGCAAGCAGGATGCCGTAGGCGAGGCTGTCGACATATCCCATGGAGCGCCGGTTCTCGCCGCGTCCCATCAGCGGGAATTTACCTTGCTTCACCAGCGTGAAGAAGCGTGTCTGCCGCGCCGGCTGCTCCGGCCCGTAGAACCAGGGCGCGCGAAGGATGGTGATCTCGGGCCCGCCGGGCGCGCTCATGCGCGCGCGGAGAAATTCCTCCATCGCCTGCTTGGAGCGGCCGTAGCCCATGTAGGGGTGATAGGGCGACCCCTCGTCGAACACCTCGAACGGATTGCGGCTGACGCCGATCGGCGAATTCGATGACATGACGACGATGCGCCGCGCGGCGCCCGCCGCTTCGACGATGTTGCGCGTGCCGCCGAGATTGATTGTGGTGAACTCTCTCGTCCGGGCGCGCGGATGGATGATGCCGGCGAGATGGATGACAAGCGCCCCGTCAGAATCCTTAAGGAGCATGCGCGCGGTGGCAGGATCAGCGATGTCGCCGGCGACGATCTCAGCGCCGAGCGCGGCAAGGTCTGAAGCATCCTCGCCAGGCGCCGCGAGGAGGCGCACACGTCTTCCGCCGCGTCCGGCTTCGCCCATCTCGGGATGGCCTTGCGTCAGCGCGCGCACGACGCGCCGGCCGAGCCAGCCAGTTCCACCTGTGACGATGGTGAGGGGATCGCTCATGCAGCCCTACGTAACGTAGATCAGCCAGCCGAACATCAGCACGAACACCGCAACGTTGATGATCATGAAGAGGTCGGTCAGGAGGAGGTCGGTCGGTGAATCGCCGTAGCCCTTGACGATCAGGAGCTGGCCATAGCGCAAGAGGCCGATCACCACTGGCACCGCGGTGATCAGCACGTCGTTGCCGTAGCGCGTCGTCGCGTAGTCGGAGGCGCAGAATAGCAGGTAGACGACGATCGTGGCGCCGGTCAGCGCCGCGAATACCATGTCGAGGAAGGCGAGATTGTAGCCGCCGAGCGAGCGCCGCCTGTTCTCCACGTCATTGTCGCGCGCGATATCGCCGCGCCGCTTTCCAACGGTGAGGAGCAGCGCGATCAGCCCCGTCGCAATGACGATCCAGGGCGAAAGCTCCACCGACACGGCGTAGCCGCCGGCGAGGAGGCGCAGCACGAATCCCGACGCCACGAAGAACAGCTCAAGCACCGCCACGTGCTTCACGCCGAGCGAGTAGGCGAGGTTGATGACGAGATAGGCGAGAAGCGTCACGAGGAACGCGGTCGGCAGGTGAGCCATCACCGAGATGGCGACGGCCGCGGCGAGCAGCAGCACCGCGACGGCGAGCGCCGCGCCGACGCTGACGCGGCCGGACGGAAGCGGCCGGAACTTCTTCTTGGCGTGCGCACGGTCGGCGTCGATGTCGCGCCAGTCGTTGAAGATATAGACGGCGCTCGAGGCAAGGCAGAACGCGGAGAACGCGGCGAGCGCATTCACCAGCGCCGATTCCTCCAGGAGGTTCTTCCCGAAGAAGAGCGGCGCGAGGATGAAGACGTTCTTCACCCATTGCCTGGTCCTCAAAAGCTCGATCAACGGTCCCACGCACAACCTCTTTTCATGGACGCGCGGCGAGAAAACCGTCGGCGGCGCGAAAGGCAAGCGCCATGATCGTCGCCTGCGGATTCACGCCCGGCGCGCCGGGAAGCACGCTGCCATCCGCGACGATGACGTTGTCAGTTCCAACGAGGCGGCCCTCGGGGCCGACCGGGAAAATCTCGCCATTTGCCCCCATAGGGCAGCTGGCGAAGAGATGGATGCTCATCAGCGCGGTTCGGTTGGGCGGCAGCGGCGCATCGTCGCGTGCCGCCTCCTCGGCGCTTCCCCAGCCCGGATGACCGACGATCGAGGGCGTGACGCGGCTGGCGCCCGCAGCGAAAAGTGCGCCCGCCAGCATACGCGCGCCCGCGCCAAGGCGGCGCCAGTCACGCTCCGTGAGCTTGTAGGTGACGAGCGGCTCGGGCGCGCCGGGGATCGCGCGAACACGGCCGACACCGTCGGGCAGGATCATCGCGTAATAGATGGCATGGTGGGCATAGTCGGCGACCTGGTCGCGGCGCGCGTTCCAGTCCTCGGCGATCGCCATGCCATAGGTCGGAAGCGTGAAGACCGAGCCGCCGAAGCGAAGCTCCGGCATGAACTCGGTGATCGCAACGAGCGGCAGGCGGTAGCGGTGCGCGTTCACGGCTTCCGGGAAGCGCGCCAGCACGCGGATCGTCGGATGGAGCTGAAAGGTGCGGCCGGCGGGAAAGTTCCCGCCGCGACGAATATCGCATCGGCGGCGACGGTGACGCGATGCCGCCGGCCAGCAGCGCCGCTTGCTTGCGCGGCAGCGCTGACCGCGCGGCGGCCGCGCATGGTGAGACGCTCGACGCGCATGCCCGGCATGAGCCGCGCACCGCTGGCGCGGGCGCGCGGCACGAGCGTCGCGGACATCGATTGCTTGCCGCCGGTCGGGCAGCCGACCGAGCAATGATTGGTGCCGACGCAGACGCTCTGCCCGCGCTCGAGCGCGGCAGTCTTCCATCCCATGCTGGTGCCGGCGCGCGCGAGGATGTCTGTCGGCGGTCCCGGCTCGCCGGGCGTCAGCGAGGCGTTCACCGCCTGCGCCGCGCGATCGTAATAGGGCGCGAGCGCCGCCGCGGAGAAATCGCCGACGCCGTTGGCCGCCGACCAGCGCGCTAGGATTTCGTCCGGGGTTCGCTGGAAGATCGCGCTGTTGATCTCCGTTCCGCCGCCGACGCAGCGACCCTCGGCGAAGGCGATCTGCGTGCCGAGCGTGCTCGTCAACCCTCCGCCGCGCCACATCGAAGTCATGCTCTTGGAGAGCGTCGCGGGCGCTTCCGCCGCGGGGACATGCGGCCCTTCCTCCAGCATCAGCACGTCGACGCCGGCCTCGGCGAGCGTCGCCGCGGCGCTCGCGCCGCCGGCTCCCGTGCCGATGACGAGAACCTCGCACGTGAGGTCCAGCGGCCCGTCGACGGCTGGCGCGATGCTCATGCCTCGACGATCGCCCGCCGCCTGGCGCGGTATTCCTCCTGGCGCTCCGCCGGCGTCGTCTCTCCGATCAGGGCGAGCACCGACGGCTCCTCGAAGAAGGAGAGCAGCGTGGCCGAGCGGATGACGCGCTCGAGTCCGCCGACCATCGGTAATCTCAGGCGCGAGAAGGATGTCAGCGCTTGCGACAATCGTGGGCCGCCCGCTGCCGCGCCACTGAAAAGCGCAAAGATCGCGAAGGCGACGAAGAGGCCGCCGAAGCCGACGCGGATATGAAGTGGCGCGCGCCGAAGCTGCGCACGCAGGAATTCCGCCGCACGTTCAGCCGCGGCATCGCGATCCGCTGGCGTGAGGGGCGGCCAGTCGGGGATCGCCGCGTCGATGGTCCTGTCGAAAAGCACGCCGTACCCTCGCCAATCGCTCAGGGGCTCGAGACGCGCGCGAGCAGCGCGACGCCGGCAAGGATCAGCGCCATGCCGACAACGTGAACCGCGCCGATCTCCGCCTTGAACAGGACGACGGCCGCGATGCTGACGAGAAGCACGCTGAGCCCGACCAGAATGGGATAGGCGATCTCGATCGGGAGGTCGGAGAGCGCCCGCGCATAAAGCAGCACGTTCAGGGCGAAGCAGACGAGACCGCCCACGAAATAGGGATCGGCGTACTCGGCAAGCGACGCGCCGGGATGCCTGATCGCAAATTGCTTCAGCAGCACATTGCCGGCGGAGTTCAGGAGGATCGCGCCGATAAGGAATATCCAGTTCACGCGACGCCCTCCGTCGACACGGGGCGCAGACGATCGCGCGCGAACGCAAGTGCCTCGTAGACCCGGTGCAGGAGTGGATAGCGGTAGTAGAAGAGGCGAGGGACCAGATGCTCCTTCTGCGGGATGACGTAGGCGACAGCGTCGGCGCTCTTCAGCGAAAAGCCATGGCGCCGGAAGCAGAGCTTCGCCCTTGCGATGTGCAGCCGCCCGGCGACGAGATGCGCCGCGGGGAGCGGCCAGCGGCGATGCACCAGCAGCCAGCGGCGAAGCTGCAAGGCGTTCCCGAAGGTGTCGATATACCCGCCGGTGTTGCACTCAAAAGCGAACACGCGGCTCATTCCCGCGACGCCGAGATATCGTTGCGCGGCAGCCTGCTCGCTAACCGGTCCGCCGAACGTGTTGGCCGGAGCGATGAAGACATCGCTGTCGCGATAGCGGGAGATCACGTGATCGAGCACGGCACGGAAGAGGAAGCTTGGTTCGGCGAGAACCTCACCCGTTTGCGGATGCGCGGCAAGGCCCTCCGGGACGACGATGACCGGATCGCCGGGCAAGCGGCTACGCCATTTTCTTCAGGAGCCGCAACACCCCCTGCTTGACCGGCGCCTTGTGGAAGGAGGTCGCGCCGCTCCGCTCGCGAGGTCGGCTGTCGACGAACCAGTCATAGGCGGTGGAAAGGATCTCGCGGTTCGAGTAACGCGGCTTCCAGCCGAGCGCTGCCTTGGTCGGCGCGATGTCGAAATGGAAGGGCTTATGATAGGTCAGGTAGTGCCACGGGCCGAGCGGCGACAGGCCGAGCTTGTCGAGCGCCGTCAGCGCGCCGATGGCGAGCCACGGCGGCACGCTCTTCACGCGCGACGCCTTTCCGGCATGGGCGATCAGCTCGGTCAGATCGCCGCGTAGCGTGCCGAATTCCTCCGCCCCGACGTTGAAGAGCCCGGTCTTCTCCTGCAGGCAGGACTGAATGCTGACCTCGGTCAGGTCGTCAATGTGGACGAACTGGAAGAGATGATTGCCGCTGCCGATGATGATGATGTTGGCGTTGTCGCGGATCCAGTCGAAGAGGATTTCGAAGATGCCGAGCCGTCCGAGGCCGACGATCGTACGCGGCCGCACCGCACTGACCGGAGCGCCTTCGGCGCCGGCCTTCTTGACGAGGTTCTCCGCGGCGAGCTTCGCCCGCCCGTAGATCTCGACCGGCTGCAGCGGCGTGTCGTTGGTGATCGGCATGACGGAGGGCGATCCGAAGACAGCGCTCGACGACATGTGGCAGAACATCTTCACCTTGCTGCGGATCGCCTCGTCGAGCGCGACCCGCGTGCCCTCGACGTTCACCGTCCAGAAGCGATCGCCGGCCTTAGCGAGCGGCACGAGCGCCACGTTGTGGTGCACGTAGGTGACGCCGCGCATCGCCTTCGCGACAGCTTCGCGGTCGTTGATGTCCGCCTTGACGAACTCGATGTCGGCGGGAAGCTCCTCGTCGCGCCAGAGGTCAAGCACCCGCACGCTTTCTCCGCGCGCATGCAGACGGCGTACGAGATTCGATCCGACAAATCCTGATCCGCCGGTCACCAGATGAAGGGGCATCTCTCTCCAAAACTCGAATTAGCGCGGGGACTTAGAGCATAGGGCCGGATAAGGCGCAATTTTGGTCGGGTGCGGCTACGGGCCCTCGTAATGATAGAGGTTCGTGATGCCGCGCGTCGCAACCTTGCGCCAGCCGGCCTGCGCCGGATCGTCGCCTACATAGGCTTTGACGTAGCTGTCCCAGTCGGCGATCCAGCGGATGTTCTTCTCCTTGAGATAATTCGCCATGTCCTTCTGGCGCGGCAGCGCCTCGGCGTTGACGCGGCCATCGAGGTTGATGACGCGATCGCGCATGAAGCTGAGCGTTCCCGACTGCCCCGCGCCGACCCATTCGTCTGGCGGCACGTTCTCCGCAACGAGCGGCACCTGCTCGGTCAGCATTGTGTGACCCTTGAAGAGGATGCCGGTGACGGAGAACCAAGCGAAGAGCGGAATCTGCAGCGCGAGGAAGAGAAGCGCGAAGCGGGCAACGCGCGGGACGCGTGCGAGGATGTCGATCGCCACGATCGTCCAGAAGAGGACGGCGATGACCACCGCGCCTGCGAGGTAGCGGCCATAGAAGAACGCCGCCCACGATGCGGTCGGATACCAGACCGTCAGGGCGGCGAGGAAGATGACGAAGCACAGGAGGAGCTCGCGCGCCCTTGCCGGCATGCTGCGGCATGCTTCCACCAAGTGCGCGCGAAACAGAAACGCGAACGCGGCGAGGACTGCGATCCGCAGAAGGCCGGTCAGTGTGTTCTCGGCACCCGAGATGTAGGTGTGCGGCGCGAGATTGCGCGAGAGCGCGACGAGACTCACCCAGTATCGCGTCAGGCTCGGGGCCCAGTCGCTGAGGGCACGTCCGCTTGATGGCATTAGCGCATGGAAGGCGATGACGTTGTAGAGCCACCACGGCAACGACACGAGGAACGCCATTCCGGAGAACAGCGCCGCGTCGGCGAAGCGGCGATAAAGCGGACCCGGCCGCAGCAATTGCGCGGCGGCGAGGATCACGACCAGATACGCCATGTCGATCCGTGCAAGCACCAGGACGCCGAAGCACGCGCCGCAGATGGCCTGCCCGAGAAAGCTTACCCGGTCGGTCGAGATGTAGACCAGGAACGCGCCGAGAAGTACCGCCATCACCAGCGATGTCTCGAGCCCGTTGAAGCTGTTCATCCAGTTCAACGTGGCGGAAAGATAGATGGCCGAGGCGAGGACACCGATCACCGGCGTCGCGATTCCATCGCGCGGCTGGAGGACTCGCGCGGCGAGCTTGCCGGCAAGGAAGCCTGCCGCGAGATAAAGGACCCAGTGCAGCGCGAGCACGAGACGCATGCCGCCTTCACGGTCGCCGTCGACGAGCCAGAAAAGCGGCGCGCAGAGGAACACCCAGAGCGGCTGGAAGCCGTTGGTCAGAGTCTGGCCATCGAAGGTGACGCCGTGACCGAGCGCGATCTGCCGCGCGACGTTCAAAACATAGTAGCCGTCCTCTTCCAGCGGCCGGTTGAAGATCACCGAATGCGGGCGGAAGATCAGGGCAGCCGACGAAACCGCCATCAATGCGATCGCCAGCATCGCAACAATCGCGATCGGATCCCTGGTGAGGCGCCGTGTGGCTTCAGTCATGACGGAGAAAGGCGGAATCGGCGCGGAGCGCGATCATGGGGTCGGTCTTCGGTAGGCGGAGAATGGGACGCCGAAAAGGCAGCGGAGGCCCGAGGCCGGGCAGTCGCTTTCTAGAATATGCGAGCACTCAGCGGAAGCTTGGATAGTCAGAGACAGCGCCGCACCATTGCCCAATTGCGGCCCTTACCGTGCGGAAGCCGCTCGTGGCTTGGAACGTGTCGCTGCCATCATTATTTTCCACCTTTCCAAGGAGGACCCAATGCCATCATCGCGCATGACCGCCCTGCTCGCGCTCCTCGCCGTCGCGGGCTATCAGAATCGGGACAAGCTGGGAGAAATCCTCGGCAAGATCACCGGGGGGCAGGCCGGCGGCACCGGCCCCGGGAGCGGCGGTGGTTTCAGCGGTACAGGCGGCGGGCTCGGCGGATTGCTCGGTGGGCTCCTCGGCGGTGGTGGCGCGGGCGCTCTCTCAGGCGGTCTCGGCGAGCTGCTCGAGAACCTGACCGGCAGCGGTCACGGCGACGTGGCGAATTCCTGGGTGCAAAGGGGTCCGAACCAGGAGCTCGGCTCGAATGACCTTGCCTCGGCGCTCGGCGACGACACGATCGAGCAGCTGACGAAGCAGACCGGACTTTCGCGTGAAGAGCTTCTGTCGCGCTTGAAGAGCGTGCTTCCGACGGCCGTCGACAAGCTGACGCCGGAGGGCCGCTTGCCGACCGAGGCTGAAGCATCGAAGTGGAAGGTCTAGGCGGATAGAGAAGGGGGATACGCACATGGGAATCATCTGGACGATCATCATCGGCCTGCTCGCGGGCATCGTGGCGAAGTTTCTGCATCCCGGATCGAGGAATGAGCCGAGCGGCTTCGTGCTGACCGCGATCCTGGGCATTATCGGCGCCATGGTCGCCACGTATCTCGGTCAGGCGGTTGGATGGTACGGCCCGGGAGAAGGCGCCGGCTTCATCGGCGCGGTCGTGGGCGCCATCATCATCCTGGTGATCTGGGGAATCATCGCCGGCCGCTCCCGCACGCCGACACCCTGACGGTCCGCTGAAGCGAGGGTCGAAGCGCTGAAGATCGCCGGGACCCTCGTTCTCGCGGCGACGGTCGTCGCCTCCGCGATGGCCTTCATCGACGGCAGCGTGGTCACGATCGCGCTGCCGGTCATGCAGCGCGAGTTCAATGCGGGTTTCCAAGCGCTGCAATGGGTCGTCAACGCCTATACGCTGATGCTCGGCGCGCTGATCCTGGTCGGCGGCGCGCTCGGCGATCGGGTCGGGCGCCGGCTGATCTTCGCCATCGGCATCGCGATCTTCGCAGTCGCATCGCTCGCCTGCGCTCTTGCCACGAACATCCATGTGCTGATCGCAGCCCGCGCCGTGCAGGGAATCGGCGCGGCGCTGCTCGTGCCGCAGAGCCTCGCCATCATCGCCGCCTCTTTCCCGCGCGAGGTGCGCGGCAAGGCGATCGGTGTCTGGGCAGCGGCTTCCGCCATCACGACCTCGCTCGGCCCGCCGCTCGGCGGCTTCCTCATCGATCTCTGGAGCTGGCGGATCGCTTTCCTGATCAACCTGCCACTCTCGGCGATCGCGCTGATCCTGAGCTTCACACATGTTCCCGAAAGCCGTGACGCGGCAGCTCGCGGGCGGATCGACTGGCTCGGCTCGTTCCTCGCTGTCGTATCGCTTGGCGCGCTCACGCTCGGACTGACGCAGCTCTCCGACAACACCATCGCGGGGAGCGGGATAGCAGTTGCGTTTGCCGTGGCTTTCGCCGTGTTCGCCGCGTTTCTGTTCGTCGAGAAGCGCGCCGCAAATCCGATCCTGCCAGCGACGCTCTTCCACTCGCGCGCCTTCGTCGTCGCCAACGTGCTGACGCTTTTCCTTTATGGCGCGCTCGCGGGGGTCATGCTGCTGCTGCCGTTCGACCTGATCGCGCGGCGCGGGATGACGGCTTCGGCGGTCGGGCTCACCTTTTTACCCTTCGGTCTGATCATCGGACTCTTGTCGCGGTTGTCCGGCGGATTGGCGGATCGCTTCGGCGCACGGAACCTCCTCGTCGGCGGATCGCTCGTCGTCGCGGCGGCGACGGCCGCGCTGGCGCTGAACATCCAGAACTACTGGCTCGGCGTTTTCGCTCCGATCAACCTGATGGCGCTCGGCATGGCGGGCGTGGTGACGCCACTCACCACCGTCGTCATGAACTCGGCGTCGGACGCGAAGTCCGGCACGGCCTCCGGCATCAACAACGCTGCAAGCCGTGTCGCGGGGCTCGTCGCGGTCGCCGGACTCGGAGCGCTGGCAGGCCTGATCTTCGCGTGGCGCGGCGCGGCGCCCGATGCCCGCTTCGGCGAGCTTCCGGCGGTCGGCGATCCCGCCCGTCAGATGCTCGAGCCGGCGTTCATGGCGGCTTATTCCGGAGCGATGGTCGTCGCGGCGATCCTCGTGGCGCTTGCGGCGCTCACGGTGCTTTTTGGGCTGACACAGGCGGATTGCATGGCGGCACCGCAGGACGAGCCACGGGCGAATTCGTGAAGGCGGCTATTCGGCCGCCATTCGTTCTTCGGGCGTTACTGGCCTCCGCCATCGTGAGGCGGAGTATCTCCAGTGTGATAGCCCTGGTCTTGATGATCGTTGGGCTTGATCCGGCTGAAGCCGAAGAAGCCCTTCACGACGATGGCCAGCAGAAGGATGAGACCAAAACCTACGAGCACGCCGTAGGCTGTCATGGTTGGCTCCTCGTTCGGGCGAACCCGAACCGCTTCTCGTGATAATTCGGGGGCACTGGAAAAATGGTGCCCAGGGCCGGAATCGAACCAGCGACACGCGGATTTTCAGTCCGCTGCTCTACCAACTGAGCTACCTGGGCTGATCCCCGCCGCACAACGTGTTGCACGGCCTGGGCTTAAGGCGGGCGGTTTATATAGGCGGTGCCGGTGGCTGTCCACTCCCGCTCTCTCTATGACAACCGCCCGGAGCAGGTCACATCCTCGATAATTCGGCCAAGCTACGACGGCCAAGTTGTTGCCCCTGCCAGAAACATGGGGCATCGTCCGGCCGAGTGGGGTGCCGCAGGCGTTTCCGCCCGCTGCCGGGTGGAGCCGCGAGAGTAGCAAAGGGGCAGGAGATCTCATGTTTTTCCGTTCGACAGCACGGGCTCTGGGACTTCCGAGAGCCACGATCGCCGCGGCTTTGCTGGTTTCCTGCTGGGCCACGAGCGCGCCGGGTGCGCTCGCCGCCGGCCTCTTTTCCGGCCTCGCCGGATCGTGGAAGGGCGAAGGCTCGATCGGCTGGTCAACCGGCGAGACGGAGCACCTCCGCTGCACCGCGACCTACGAGGTTGAGGGGAGCGGCAACAAGCTCACCCAGAACCTGACCTGCGCCACCGACAGCGCGCGGCTGATCATCAAGAGCGACATCTCCTACAATCCCGACGCCGGCGCGATCAGCGGCACTTGGATGGAGACGAGCTACGGCATCAACGGCCGCGTTACCGGCAGCGCCACCGCGTCGAAGATCCAGGCGATCGTGCAGTCGAGCGACAAGCGCTTCACCGCGCGCGTCAGCGTCGTGACGCAGGGCGCCACGCAGACTGTCACGATCACGCCGGAGAACATCGAGGTCACGCAGGTGTCGGTGAAGCTCCGCCGCGGCGGGGATTCCTCCTAAGCGTCTACTCCGCAGCCTGCGTCGCGACCGGACGGATCCGCCGGCCGAGGCGGTAGAGGAACATCGCCGTCGGCCTCAGGATCAGGAGGTCGGCGACGAGCGCGGCGAGCATCGCAAAGGCGCTGAGCCATCCGAAGGTCCTGAGCGAGGGCAGGTCGGAGAGCACCGTCACCGCCAGCCCACAGGCCAGCACGACGGAAGTCAGGATCAGTGCCGGGCCGACGAGCACCGTCGCGCGCTCCACGCCTATGCCGGGGTCGGCATCAGGCCGATCCTCCAGCCTTAGTCGATTCAGGAAATGGATCGTAGCGCTTAAGCCCAGGCCGAACGAAACGGTGAGCGCCACCACCGCCGCAAAGTTCAATCCGTCACCCATCAACCAGAGCACCGTGCCTGAGAGCACGATCGGGAAGATGCCGGGGAGGATGCTCGCCAGCATGACGAGGAACGAGCGGAACGCGAGGCCGATGAACGCGGCGACGAAGACGATCTCGACCGTGAGCGCGCGGTTCAGCTTGCCGATCATGTTGGCGCTGTTGCGCGCGGCGATCGCCGAGAGGCCGGTCACCGCGATCGAATAGCCGGGATGTTCGGTGCGGACGGCGTTCAGCTCCTTGTCGAGCTCCTCGATGACCGGAAGAAGCTGGCTCGCGTCGATGTCGGGGATGCGCCCCGACACGACGACCGCATTCTCCTCCGCCGAGATGAAGCGCCGCGTCAGATGCTCGGGCAGGATGTCGACATATTCCTTGAGCGTGGCGACATCGGTGACGCCGGCCTTTTCGCGCAGCCAGCGCCTCAGCGTCTCGAGTGACCAGACGTTGCCGACGCCAGCCTGCTTCTCGACGATGGAATGCACTTCGCCGATCGTCGTGAGCGTGTTGTCGTCATAGAGCGAGGCGCCGGGCGGGAACTCGATCAGCACGTCGATCGGGTTCGCGCCGGTAAGCTTCGCGTCGAGCCGGCCGCTCGCCTCGACGGCCTGCTTGCGGTCGGGCACCTGATCGGCCAGGCGGTAGCGCGGCTCGAGCGTGGTGTAGATGAGCGCGAGCCCGCCGACGAGGATCACGCTCAGCAGACTGTAAAGACCTGGGCGGGTCACCATCCTGACGGCGACCCAGCTACAGAAACGGCGTAGCGCGTTGACGCCGAAATCGCCGGCCCTGACCTTCGCCGCGAAGACCGCCTCCCTGCGGATCAGGAGCACGCCGAGGAGCGGCACCAGCATCAGCACGCCGAGAAGCGCGATTACCGTGGCAAGGAGGCCGGCCTCGCCAAACGTGCGGATCAGGTCGGAGCTCGAGAATTGCAACGCGATGAAGGAGATGCCGGCGGTGCCGTGCGTCAGCACGCAGGCCGGGCCGACGACGAGCACGGCGTTCCTGAAGGCCGTGTACTTGTCCTCGCCAGCGAGCAGTCGGTCGCGCGCCGCGAACGTGAGCTGCATCGAATCGGCGAAGCTGATCACCATGATGAGCGGCGTCATCACGTTCAGGAACATGTTGAGGCGGAAGTCGAGCCAGCCGAGCGCGCCGAGCGCGAGCAGGATCGCGATCAGCGGCGGCGCCGCCGCGATGATCATGAAGGAGATGCGGCGGAAGAAGATGATAGCGATCAGGCAGCCGGCGGCGAACCCGAACGCGTTGTAGATCAGGCGGTCGCGCTCGACTGCGTTGCGGATCTCGAGCTGCATGATCGGCACGCCGGAGAGCTGCGCCGTCAGCTCCGAGCCTTCGAGATCGAAGGCGAGCGTGTCGCGCATCTGCTGGACCATGTCGTTGAACTTGGCCGTGCCGGTGACGGCCGGCTCGATGGCGAGCACGATCAGCGCCAGCGTGCCGTCCTCGGACAGGAGCTTGCCGCGCAGGATCTCGTTGGTCTTTACCCGCTCGACGAGCTGGTCGTAAGCAGCACCCTCGGGAAGCGTCTCGGGGAAGAGCGGACCCGGCAGTCGTCCCGCTTCAGGCGGGGTGCGCGCCGAGAACAGCGAGATGATGCCGCGCGTGCCGTCGATGAGCTGCAGGTCGAGGACGACGTTCCGCAGACGCTCCAGCGAGTCGCGCTCAAGTAGCGTCTTTCCCTCGACCACGACGAGCACGTCGAACTCGCTCGACGGAAAGCGCTGCGTCACATCGAGGAACTGCTTGAATTCAGGCGTATCGGAACGGAAGAGCTGGGAGAGCGAATCGTCGACCTGCAGGCGCGTGGCGCCGAACGCCGCGACGATCGCAAGAACGATCAGGACAACCAGGCTCGGATAGGGAAAGCGAAGCGGGATCAGCCCGATCCGCTCGATGCCGTAGGCCAGCCGGTGCGGCTTTTTCCCCCGCGGATGCGGGTCGGCGCCATGCGCCTCATCGGAACTGCCGGTTGCCACGCGATCTCCCAAGGCGCCCTAAGGGAGAAGGATAGAGACTCTTTTGCCGGCGCCGTCAAACCGCCGAAAGAGCGCATCCCCGCGTCATTTCACTCCTCCTGGTTGGAGGGGTCTGAGGCACTTCCAGCCTCGGTCGCCGACTCTCCTTCGGCCGAAGCTGAAATGACATAGCTCCCCGACAACCAGCGGTTCAGGTCGATCTTGGCGCAGCGCTTGGAGCAGAAGGGGAGGGTGTCGTCCGCCGCCGGCTTGCCGCAGACCGGACACTTGGCGCGGCGCGCGGCGGGGCGCTGCCGGGGCAATGGGCGGGCCGTTTCCGTCACGTCGGGATCGCCCACCGGTCGTAGACGGGGTAGCCCTCGCCGGCGAGGAGGGCCATTGTTTCGTAGAGCGCCAGCCCGACCACGTTCGTGTAAGAACCGATCAGCCGCGTGATGAAGGCGCCGGCGCGCCCCTGGATCGCGTAGCCTCCGGCCTTTCCTTCCCATTCGCCCGAGGCGAGGTAGGTCTCGATCTCCTCGCGTGAGAGCCGCTTGAACCGAAGCCGCGTCTCGATGATGCGGTTCCGGACCTTCCCCTTCGGCGTGATCAGGCAGAGCCCGCCATAGACGCGGTGACCGCGGCCGGAGAGAAGCCTAAGGCATGCGGCGGCTTCGTCAGTGAATTCCGGGTTCGGCAGGATGCGGCGGCCAACGGCGACGACCGTATCGGCGCCGAGCACGAAGGCATCGCGAAGCTCCGGATCGCGTTCCGCCGCGCGGCGCGCTGTCTCCGCCTTGGTATAGGCGAGACGTCTTGCAAGCGTGCGCGGCAGCTCCTTCCGCTGCGGTGTCTCGTCGATGTCGGCGGGAAGGAGCTTGTCGGGCTCGATGCCGACCTGCGTCAGGAGTTGCAGGCGCCTTGCCGATGCAGAGGCAAGCACCAGACGCGGGCGATCGGAGGATGTTGTTTTCAGCATTGAAGTCCCGGGCAGCCGTCGCCGCCTTCCCAAGGACTTGTCCTAGCGCACAGGGCAAAATCTGTGAACTCGGGAAGTGTCATCCGCGCCAATGGAGCACGTAGATCAGCGTGAAAAGCCGTCGCGCCGTCTCGAAGTCGAGCGCGACCTTGCCCTTCAGCCGCTCGACGAGGATCTGCGAGCCTTCGTCGTGCAGCCCGCGCCGGCCCATGTCGATCGCCTCGATACGGCCGGACGCGCCGCTCCTGATCGCTTCGCGGTAGCTGTCGCAGACCAGCGCGTAATCCTTGACGATCTGGCGCAACGGCGTGAGCGAGAGCCCGTGCGTCATCAGCGGCGCGTCGTCCGCCGAGCGCACATCGAGCACGAGCCGCCGGTCAGCGAGCGATATTCTTAGCCGATACGGTCCGGAATGGCCCTTCAGCGCGAAGGAGCTTTCCTCCACGAGATCGTAGATGGCGGCTGCGCGCTCGTGCTCGACGTCCGGCGTGCTCCGCCCGAACGACGCGTCGTCGAGAGTGACGGCGATCAGCCGACGATTTTCTTCTCCTCCGCTCATCGCCTTTGCTCGCTAAAGGTTGAGGCGGATCGACAGCGACCGCGCGTGCGCGTCGAGCCCCTCCGCTTCGGCGAGCGTGATCGCCGGAGGTGCGAGCGCGCGCAACTGCTCCGGCCCGAGCTTCATGATCGACGTCCGCTTCATGAAGTCGAGCACGGAAAGGCCTGACGAGAAGCGTGCCGAGCGCGCCGTCGGAAGCACGTGGTTCGGCCCGCCCACATAATCGCCGATGACCTCCGGTGTGTGCTGTCCGAGGAAGACGGCGCCGGCATTCCTGACGCGCGGAAGAAGGGACTCGGGGTCGGCGACTGCGAGCTCGAGATGTTCCGGCGCGATGCGGTTGGCGAGCTCGATCGCTGTCTCCAGCGATGCGACAGTGATCACCGCGCCGAAATCGCGCCAGCTCGCCGCGGCGGTCTTGCCGCGCGGCAGCGCCTGAAGTTGCCGCTCCACGGCGGCTTCGACGGCATCGGCAAGCGCGACGGAATTGGTGATCAGGATCGACTGCGCCGCCTCGTCATGCTCGGCCTGCGCCAGGAGATCGGCGGCGAGCCAGTCGGCGTTGCCGTCTTCGTCCGCGATGACGAGCACCTCCGACGGGCCGGCGATCATGTCGATCCCGACCGTGCCGAAGACGAGCCTCTTCGCCGCAGCGACATAGTCGCGGCCTGGGCCGACAACCTTCGCGACCGGCGCGATCGTCGCAGTGCCATAGGCGAGCGCGGCGATCGCCTGCGCTCCACCGATCCGATAGATCTCGTCGACACCAGCAAGCCGCGCCGCCGCGAGCACCAGCGGGTTCAGGATGCCGTCCGGCGTCGGCACCGCCATGACAAGCCGGCCGACGCCCGCGATCCTGGCGGGAACCGCATTCATCAGCACGGAGCTTGGGTAGGCGGCGCTGCCGCCTGGAACGTAGAGCCCCACCGCCTCGATCGGCGTCCAGCGGATGCCAAGCTCCGCCCCGAGTGGATCGGTGTAGCGGTCGTCCGCCGGAGCCTGGCGGCCATGAAACGCCGCGATGCGGTCGCGTGCGACGTGCAGCGCTTCGCGCGCGTCCGGCGCGATCGCACGCTCCGCACGATCGATCTCCGCCGCCGATACGCGCAGCCGGTCGACGGAAATTTCGAAGCGGTCGAATTTTTCGGTGTAGGCGATCAGCGCCTCGTCGCCGCGGCTTCGCACGTCCTCGACGATCGCCCGCGCTGCCGCCTCGACATCGGCCGCCGCTTCGCGCTTCTGCGATAGAAGCGCCGAGAAGCGTGTCTCGAAGTCGGTGTCGCGTGCGTCCAGCCGGATCGCCATGGTGCGATCAGGCGAGGATGTGCCGCGGCGCGTAAGGCGTCGACCAGGCCGGACCGAGATCGGAAAGCTCGACTTCGAGCACCTCGACGGAGAGGCGAATCGTTGCGCCGCCGGCAAAGCTCACGACGACGTCGCCCGATGGCGAGTTGCCTGGCTCGAAGCTGATGGCGAGAAGCTCAAGCGCCTGATCCGGCTTGTCGCGGTCGATGCCGATCGACTGCACCTTCTCGACGCGCGCGAAGTGCAGCGCGGAGCGGCGGCGCTGGTAGTTGCGCTTGCCTCTCGCCTGCGGCGCCGCCTCCCACGCAAAGCGGTTCATGGCGAGCACGAAGTGCTTGTCGGCGGAGAGCCACGCGATGTCCTTCACGAGGAGCACGGCGTCCTGCACATGTGCCGAGACGATGGCGAGATCGTCCTGGTCGAGGGCGATCAGGCGAAGCAACTCGCCGTCGGGCTGGGCGCGGTCGGCATCGGTCATGTCGCCGATTTTGGTAGGGCGTCACCGCCCGGAGGGCAAGGCGGTGAAGGCCTTAGCTCCGCAGGCGCTCGATGTCCGCTCCGCAGGCGGAAAGCTTCTGCTCGAGCCGCTCGAAGCCGCGGTCGAGATGATAGACGCGGTTGACGGTTGTCTCGCCCTCGGCGGCAAGTCCGGCGATGACGAGCGACACGGAAGCGCGCAGGTCGGTCGCCATGACCGGCGCTCCGGTCAGCCGCTCGACACCTGTGACGGTCGCCTTCTGGCCGTCGAGATGGATGCTTGCGCCGAGCCGCGCCAGCTCCTGCACGTGCATGAAGCGGTTCTCGAAGATCGTCTCGCGGATCTCCGATACGCCCTCGGCGCGCGTCATCAGCGCCATGAACTGCGCCTGCAGATCGGTCGGGAAGCCGGGGAAAGGCGCGGTCTCGATATCCACCGGCCGCAGGCCGGCGCCGTTCCGCGCGATGCGGATGCCGGCGTTCGTCGCCTCCACCTCCGCGCCGGTTCGCCGGATAGCTTCGAGCGCCGAGGAAAGGAGGCCCGGCTCCGCGCCCTGCAGCACGACATCGCCGCCCGCCGCCGCGACCGCCATCGCATAGGTGCCCGTCTCGATCCGGTCGGGAAGCACGCGGTGCGTCGCGCCGCCAAGGCGATCGACGCCGGTGACGCGGATCGTGTCGGTGCCGGCGCCGTCGATCTTCGCGCCCATCTTCACCAGGCACTCGGCGAGGTTCCGCACCTCCGGCTCGCGCGCGGCGTTCTCGATCACGGTCTCGCCCTTCGCCAGCGTCGCCGCCATAAGGATCGTGTGGGTGGCGCCGACCGAGGCGTGCGGGAAGCGGACACTGTTTCCGACGAGGCCGCGGGGCGCGCTAGCGACCACGTAGCCGGCCTCGATATCGAGCTTCGCGCCGAGCCGCTCGAGCCCCATCAGGAAGAAGTCGACCGGCCGCGTGCCGATGGCGCAGCCGCCCGGCAGCGACACGCGCGCCTCACGCATGCGCGCGATCAGCGGCCCGATCACCCAGAAGCTCGCACGCATGCGCGAGACGAGGTCATAGGGCGCGGTGGTGTCGACGATCTTCGCGGCGGAGAGCGTCAGCGTCTCGCCCGCATTCGGGAGATCGGTGACCCGCTTGCCGCTCACCATGTAGTCGACGCCGTGATTGGCGAGGATGCGTTTCAACAGCCCGACGTCGGCGAGGTCCGGGACGTTCTCCAGAACGAGCCGGTCTTCCGTGAGCAGGCTCGCGATCATCAGCGGAAGCGTGGCGTTCTTCGCCCCGGAGATCGGGATGGTGCCGGTCAGGCGTCGGCCGCCGCCAATTCGAATGCGATCCATCAGGCAGGCCCCTCTTTCGTCTCGTTCTTGACCGGGTCCGCGTTGGTCGTCGGGCCGGAGCGTTCGCGCTTCTGGGTCTTGCGGCGTTTGAGGTTTGCCCGCAACGCCTCGGCGAGCTTTCTCTTCCGCTCGCTCTGCGCGTCTTTTCGCATCGAAGCTCTCTAGACGAGCCTTACGGCGCTTGAAAGGCGCCGCTCGGGCTCCCCTGCGGGCTTTTCGGGGCGGTTCCAATGCAAGGCACAACCTGCGACTGGTGGCAGTGCTGGCACTCCGATTGAGCCTATTGCCAAGGGACAACGAAAACGCGAACTTGATAGAAAGAAGCGCGGGCATCCCGGGGGGGGCGAGCTTGCGGATTTCGGTGCGGAAGCGCGTCGCTGCCTTTTGGCAAGCGGCGGAAGCTCAGGACTTTGGCGCTTTCAGCGACCGCGGGGCCGCGCGCACCGACTTCGCTGCGGACATTGCTTTTCTCGCATCACGCGGTGTCCTGGAAGCCGTGCTCCGCCAGGCGGAACGGCAGGCCGCGCATAACGGAACGGCAGCGGCCGACGAGTTGATCGCGAGCGGCTTCGACCGCAAGCTCTACTGGACGATGCTCGCTGAGGATCTCGGCCTGCCATTCTCCGACGATCTCACCGGCGCCGACCTCGTGTCGGACGCAGGGCTCAGCGACGATGTCGTTCAGCTCGCCGCGGCCGTCCTGGTCATGCTTGGTGGAAAGGTCATGCTTGTCGCGGCGCCGCGCGGCGATGAGATCGCCCTATTGGAGCGCCGCCTCGCAGAACAGCCGGGGATCGCCGCGCGCGTCAGGATCGCAGCGCCCGAGACGATCCGTGCCTTCATCGCGGCGCGTCGCGAAGAATTGCTGGCCGACCACGCGGTGCATCGGCTCGGACGGGCGCTGCCGTCCCTGTCGAGCGGACGCAAGCGAGCAAGAGGCGCGCGTGGACCGTTCGCCCTCTTGGCGGCGGTGCTGGCGCTCGGCCTCGCCGCTCCGGTCACTACTTTCACCGCAATCGGACTTCTCTCGACGCTCTTCTTCCTGAACTGCAGCTTCTGGAAGCTGCAGGCAGCGTTCCGCCGCCTGCGTCCGCTGCGCCTCGAGCCGATAGCGGACCACCGCCTGCCGACCTACAGCGTCCTGGTGCCGCTCTACCGCGAGGCACGCGTGGTGGCCGATCTGGTCTCTCATCTCCAGCGGGTCGACTACCCATCGGCAAAATTGCAGGTGCTGCTCATCGTGGAAGCCGATGACCTGGCAACCCGCGCGGCGGTCGGCGTGGCGAGTCTGCCGCCGCATTTCGAGACGGTGGTCGTTCCCGCGGGTGGGCCGCGAACCAAGCCGAAAGCACTGACCTACGCACTGCCGTTCGTGCGCGGAAAATATGTCGTGGTGTTCGACGCGGAGGATCGCCCGGAGCTCGACCAGCTCCGCCGCGCCGCCGCCGCCTTCAACGATGCGCCCGGCCTCGGCTGCGTACAGGCGCGGCTCACGCCCGACAACGAAGAGAGCTGGCTCGCGCGGATGTTCGCCGTCGAATACGCGGCAAACTTCGAGGTGCTGCTTCCGGCACTTGCGGAGCGCTGCGCGCCGCTTCCGCTTGGCGGAACCTCGAATCATTTCCCCCGCGCGGTGCTCGAGCGGGTCGCGGCGTGGGATCCGTTCAACGTTACCGAAGATGCGGACCTCGGCATCCGCCTCGCTCGTTTCGGCTACCGCAGCACCACGATTTTCTCGCGCACCTACGAGGAAGCTCCGGTGCTGTTCCGCCAGTGGCTGCCGCAGCGCCGCCGCTGGATCAAAGGCTGGATGCAGACCGTGGCGTTGAACCTCGGCAAAGGCATTCATCCCAATCTCAGGCTGTCGCTCACCGAACGCCTCGCAATGCACGGCATTCTTTCCGCCGGCGTTCTCGGGCTGCTCCTTTATCCAGCGTCGCTGCTTGTGATCGTTGGCGCGCTGATTGCGCTCAAGCATGGCGCGTTGCCGGAGGGCCACCTTGCGCGCACGCTTCTTGCTCTCAATCTCGCCAACGCCGCCGCCGTGCTCGTCTCGGCGGTCGTCTCGTCGTGGCGCGGCCTCGTCAGCGCACGCATGACGCATCTCTCCGTGCACGTGCTGGCGCTGCCGATCTACTGGGCGCTGATGTCGATCGCCGCGTGGCAGGCTCTGTTCCAGTTCTTCCGTCGGCCGAGCGAATGGGAGAAGACGGCGCACGGTGTCGCGTTCGACCGGCGGACGCCACCGGATGGAAGGCGCTTCCTCTAGCGACTGCGCCAAGGCGCCTCCCATTTGATCCGCGAAATCCGGCTCTTCATCATTTCGGTGAAATCTACGATGGCATTCACGACCGGCAGTGTCGTGGTGGTCGGCGTCGGGTCGGGAGCGACAGCAAGTCCCGCCGCGACGATGTTCCCATCCTCGTCGGTGTCGCGGACGATGAGCTCCAGATATTCGAGCGGCACGCGGTCGCCGACCTCCGCTTGGCCGCCCAGCCGCGAGCGCATGTAGGCGCCGATCGGCGTCGCCGGGTCGCCGGACGGAGTAACTCCGTAAGCCTGAGCCAGCTCCTGAAGCGTGTGGTCGGTGTCGATATAGAACGCGCCGAAGAAATCCTTGTCGTCCTCTTCGACCGGCGCGGGACTCGCGAACAGGCGATCGAGCAGGCGGATGTTGCGTGGGGCCGTGAAGAGATAGACGCGGTCGTCCGCCTCCAGCCGGCCGGCGATCTGCGGGCGCATGGATCTACCGTTGCGGATGACGAGCGACGGGCGCGCCCAGCGCGGGATGCGCTCGCCGCGCACGACGGGGCTGTCCGGCACGACGTGATAGACGACGAGCTCGTGCGTGGCCGTGCCGGGAAGCTCGAGCTCGACCTTGTCGACCGGTCCAAGGGTCGGCGGGATGATCAGCCCGAGCTGGCGCGCCATCGGCCGGATCGTCCAGCCCTGCACGACAAGCGAGGCGAGCACGATGACGAAGGCGGTGTTGAAGATTGTCTGGCCGTTCGGGACGTTGGCCATCAGCGGCAGGATGCCGAGCAACAGCGAGACGGCACCGCGCAGGCCCACCCACGCCACGAACGTCGTCTCCGCTCCCTGAAAGCGGAAGGGTAGCAGGCAGAGCCAGGTCGCGACCGGTCGCGCGATGAAGATCAGGAATATGCCGAGCGCAATTCCCGGGATGAGGATGCGCGGAAATTCCGACGGTGTTGCAAGGAGGCCGAACACAACGAACATCGCGATCTGCGCCAGCCAGCTCATCCCGTCCTGGAAGCGGCGAAGAAGCAGCGCCTGCCGAAGCTTCCTGTTCCCGGCGTAGAGGCCGGCGACATAGACGGCGAGGAAACCCGAGCAGTGCAGTGCGCCGGCAATGCCGAAGAGCACCAGCGACGCTGCGAGCACGACGATTGGATAGAGCCCCGATTCAAGGTCGAGGCGGTTGACCAGCCGCACGATGGCAAAGCCGCCGGCAAGCCCGAGCACAAATCCAAGACCCATTTCGCGCACGAACGAGAACACGAAGGTCAGCGCCGCCCCTTCGCCATGCTCGCCGAGCGTGATGAGCTCGACCAGCGTGACGGTGGCGAAGATCGCCATCGGGTCGTTCAGCCCCGATTCCACTTCCAGAACCGCGCGCACGCGGTCGCGAAGATGGATGCCGCCGACGCGAAGCAGGAAGAACACGGCCGCGGCGTCGGTCGAACTGACGACGGCGCCAAGCAGGAAGGACGTGAGCCAGGGGAAGCCGAGCATCAGATGCGCGGCAACGCCGAAGATCAGCATCGTCAGCACGACCCCGCCGGTGGCGAGCACGATCGCCGGCGTCGCCGCTTGGCGAAACGTCGCGAGCCGCGTGCCGAAACCTGAATCGAAGAGGATGATCGCGAGCGCGATGCTCCCGACGAAATAGGCGGCCGCCGCATTATCGAATTCGATGCCGAGCCCGTCCTCGCCCGCGAGAAGGCCGATAGCAAGGAAGATCAACAGGATGGGGGCGCCGAACCGGAACGCGATCCAGCTGGTGAACACCGCCGCCATGATGAGCCCGGCGCCGATCAGGATCGCCAGGTACATGGTTTCCAGCAGCATCGCGGCCTCGGGCTAGGGGTCGACTCTCCTGATAGGGGCTAAAGCAAGAACTGGTCCAGAGGCGCCGCCCGTTTCTTCGGCGCGTTGCGCGGAAATCGGTGGCTAGATCGTGACCTGAGCGCCGATCTCGACCACTCGCTCCGCCGGGATGTGGAAATAGTCCGTCGCCGAGTCGGCGGTGCTTGCGAGCGCGATGAACACCTTGTCCTGCCAGACCGGCATGCCGGAATGTTTTGAGGCCTTGAGGCTCCTGCGCGACATAAAGAACGACGTCGACATGATGTCGAAGGTCAGGCCGACTTTGCGGCAGGCAGCGATGCCCTTCAGGATGCTCGGCGTCTCCATGTAGCCGAAGCTCATGGTGATGAGCTGGAAGCTTGGCGACAGATCCGAGATTGTCACCCTTTGCTCCGGCGTCACCCGTGGCGTCGCCTCGGTGCGGATCGTCATGATGATGTTCCGCTCGTGCACGATTTTGTTGTGCTTCAGATTGTGCAGAAGCGCCGTCGGCGCGCCGTCCGGATTGCCGGTGAGGAAGATTGCCGTACCCGGCACACGATGCGGCGCCTTTGCATCGAGACGATTGACGAGATCCTTGAGCGAGACTTCGGTGCGGCGCGTCTTCTCAGCGAGGATAGCTGTGCCGCGTCGCCACGTGAGCATGACGATCACCAGCGCGCCGCCGAAGAGGATCGGCATCCAGCCGCCATGCGTGATCTTCAGGCTGTTCGCGGCGAGGAAGGTGAGCGCGATCACCGTGAACGGTCCGAGCGTCGAGACTGCTGAGAGCCGCGCCCAGTGCCAGCAGGTGATGAGCACCGTGATGCCGAGCAGCGAGTCGACCACCATCGTCGCGGTCACCGCGATGCCGTAGGCGGCGGCGAGGTTGGCGGAGGATTTGAAGAGAAGAGTCAGCATGACGACGGCGGTGAAGAGCAGCCAGTTGATGCGCGGGATGTAGATCTGCCCGGTCGTCGTCTCAGAGGTGAAGAGAATGCGCATGCGCGGCAGCAAGCCGAGCTGGATCGCCTGCCGCGTCAGCGAATAGGTGCCGCTGATTACCGCCTGGCTGGCGATGACGGTCGCGGCGGTGGCGAGGATCACCATCGGGATCAGCGCCCATTCCGGGAAGAGCAGGAAGAACGGGTTCTCGCGCGTCGAGGGATCGCTCAGCACCAGCGCGCCCTGACCGAGATAGTTGAGCGCGAGCGCCGGGAAGACGACGCCGTACCAGGCCGCCTGGATCGGCTGCCGCCCGAAATGTCCAAGGTCGGCGTAGAGCGCCTCGGCGCCGGTCACGACCAGGAACACCGCGCCGAGCGTTACGAAGGCGATGAATTTGTGGGTGAGAAGAAACGTGATCGCATAGTGCGGGCTGATGGCGAGGAGCACCGTCGGCTCGCGCGCGATCGAGACGAGCCCCGAGATCGCGAGAATGGCGAACCAGAGGGCGGTGATCGGGCCAAAGAAGGCTGCGACGCGCCCGGTGCCCGTGCGCTGCACGGCGAAGAGCCCGACCAGGATGACGAGCGTCAGCGGCAGCACGATATCATTGAAGCGCGGCGAGGCGATGGAGAGACCTTCGACCGCCGAGAGCACTGAGATCGCCGGCGTGATCGTCGCGTCGCCGTAGAAGAGTGCCGCGCCGAGAATGCCGAGCAGGACCACCCATGGCGACGAGCGCCCGACACCGCGTTGCGCGAGCGCCATCAGCGAAAGCGTTCCGCCTTCGCCGTTGTTGTCGGCGCGAAGCAGGATCAGCACGTATTTGACCGAGACGATGAGCGTCATCGTCCACAAGATCAGCGAGAGGACGCCAAGGACCGCGTAACGGTCGGGGATCGCGGCGTGGCCGGTCGCCGCCGCTATCGCCTCGCGGAACGCGTAGAGCGGGCTCGTGCCGATGTCGCCGAAGACGACGCCGAGCGAGCCGAGTGCGAGAACGAGGAGCCGCGGCTTGGCGGTAGCCTCATGCACTCCGTTATGCGTGTTCTCAGTGAGATCGCCGCGGAGCGCGGATGTCGTTGCCATCGGGAACAGGTGACTGGCGGCTCGGGCCGCGGGATGTAGCAGAGCGCATGTTCGGATGCACGCCCTTCGAAAGTCTGAACGCGCATCGCCAAGCCTTGATCCACTTCGAGGCGCGAAAGACCAGAGGCTTGGCTACCGAAATATACGCAGCCGCCGGCGCTTCCGCTAATCACCGGCTGGAATCATCGTAGTTTCAGGATGTTGGCTGGAGCGGGCGATCGGGATTGAACCGACGACATTCAGCTTGGGAAGCTGACGTTCTACCACTGAACTACGCCCGCGAGCCGCCGCGGAAAATCGGCTCCGCCAGCGCCGCTGTCAAGGGAAGGGGAGGCAGCGGCTGCGCTCTGCGGGCTGGCGGAATGCTCCGCGTTCACGACGCCAGACGAAGCCGCCATCCCTTTTCTGTGCATCGTGTTATAGTTGTCGCCGCTCTGGGTTCGGCGCGTAGCAGACCGGCCTGGGCGAGGGCTGGTGGCGTGCTTATTCCTCGACAGAACGCGATCCTCGACATTGCGCGGCAGTCCGGCCGCGTTCTGGTCGACGAGCTTGCGCAGCGCTTCGAGGTCACGCCGCAGACGATCCGCAAGGATCTGAACGAGCTCTGCGATAAGCGCATGCTCACCCGTATCCATGGCGGGGCGATTCTCTCCTCGGGCGTGGAGAATGTCGGCTACGACGCACGCCGAATGATCGCGAGCGATGAGAAGGAAGCGATTGCGCGCGCCGCCGCCGCCCGCATTCCCGATCAGGCGTCGCTCTTCATCAACATCGGCACGACGACGGAGGCCGTCGCGCGCGCGCTTCTCCAGCACAACGGCCTGATGGTCATCACCAACAATCTGAACGTCGCGAGCCTGATGCGCGCCTATCCGCAGATCGAGGTGGTGATCGCGGGCGGCGTCGTGCGGCCGACGGACGGCGGCATCGTCGGCGAGGCGGCGGTCGACTTCATCCGCCAGTTCAAGGTGGACATCGCCGTGATCGGCGCATCGGCGATCGACCAGGATGGCGCGCTTCTCGACTACGACTATCGCGAGGTGCGCGTGGCGCAGGCCATCGTCTCGAACGCCCGGCGCATCATGCTCGTTTGCGATTCCTCCAAGCTCGAACGTTCGGCGCCGGTTCGCATCGGCCACATCTCCCAGGTGACGACTTTCGTCACTGACCGCTGCTCTTCAGATGCGCTCCGGAAGGTCTGCATCGAGGGGGGAGTCGAGCTGGTCGAGGCGCTGGTAGGCAATCCGGCCGAGGCCGTGTCCGTTTTCGCTTGATTTTCGGATTCTTTCGAATAGTTTCGCCTCAAGCTTCGCGGCGAACCAAAAGTGCTGCGATGCACAAGGGGAGGAAAGGCTTTCCAGCACATTGGGATCCTAAGCTTAGAATTCCACGTGGACAAGTTGTCG
>JADMIO011260261.1_pt1 | contig 72192 bp, 76 predicted proteins | sample 8958161 | NCBI WGS metagenome assembly JADMIO01 (sample SAMN16585339, study PRJNA669376) | soil metagenome | isolation source: Crop rotation soil | place: USA: Cullars Rotation, Alabama | collected 2011 | reverse complement strand
CGCGACAACTTGTCCACGTGGAATTCTAAGCTTAGGATCCCAATGTGCTGGAAAGATCCTTATCGTGGACAGCATCACTCATTTCTGGATCGAGTTGTGCCTGACGTTCGCCCGGCAGCGTAAGCGGAAGGACAACCGGCTTGAGTTTCAGGATTACGGTGCAATCAAGCCCATGTGGGCCACGTTCACCGAGGCCTACCTGAACAGCAAGGCTCACATCATCCTTTGTGGACGCGCCGGGAATACCTATGAGTATCAGGAAAAGGAGGAAGGCGGGAAAAAAGAGCTGATCTCAACCGGCACCAAAATGAAGGCCGAAAGCGAAATGGGTTATGAGCCTTCGCTCCTGGTCGAAATGATCGCGGAGAAATCGTTGGAGCGCAAGAAGAAACTCACAATAAGAAAGGGCTACGTGGTAAAGGACCGCTCCACGCTGCTGGACGGACGCGAGTTCATTAACCCTACGTTCAAGGTCTTCCTCCCGCATATAGAAATCCTCAACATCGGCGGCGAGCATGTCGGCATCAACACTGAACGGAACAGCGCCGCTCTATTCGACAGCTCCGGACGACCTGACTGGCAGCGTACCAAGCTGCAGAAGGATATTGTTTTGGAAGAGATCGAAAATCTCCTGGTGCTCCATATCCCAGGCCAAGCCGCAACAGATAAGCAACGCAAGGTAAAGCTCATCCGCGATCACTTTAACGCCACTTGGAAAGAACTTGAAGAAGTGCTTACGGTCGAGCAGGTGAGGCAGGGCTACGACACAATGCACCGCGAACTGGAGGGCAAGCCATCCCGCTATTCCAAGGATGCCGCAGCCATCGATGATGAAATCCCGGATTTCTCGGCGCGGAAGGCCGCGCGCGAGCATGCAGATCCAGGACAGTCAGTCAGTCAGCAGGCCGGCAATTCCTCCCCTCCCAAGGAAGAGGTAAAGCCCACCGATCCCAAACCCGCCGACAAGCCCATCTTCGACATCAACAAGTTCAACATCAACACTGCCCAGGGCGTGAAGTCCGCAGCAGCGGAGTTAATCGCCGTCCTTGGTGCCTATCCCCAGGATGAACGCGCCGCCGTGTTTCTCAGCAGTTCCGGGGTGATGTTGGTGGAAGCCATGCGTGCGCACGGGCTGGCGCTCGACGTGAAGAAGATCGAGGCGCTTGGAATAGTATTGCCGGAGGAGAAGGAGGAAACGCCCGGATTCATCGGGAGGAAAGGAGCGGCGGCATGACGGAACCCGCAAAACCCCGCTTAAGCCTCGCGCCAAAGGAACAGCCCGAGGCTCCAAAGGCCGCTGACGAACCTGTCTTCTGGCTTGTCTGGAATCCGAAGGGCGGCCATCCGACAAAGCAGCATGCTTCACAAGTCATCGCGGAGGCGGAGGCGCAACGGCTTGCCCAAGCATCGCCCGGCAATCAGTTTTATGTCCTTCGGGCCGTAAGCGTCACACGCATGACGACGGTGCAGACCATGTCGCTTAGCGAAAGCGGGGCGTCATGACAATACCCATCAAGGCTAGCGAGGCTGCCGCATGACCCGCGCCCTGTATGAAGACATTGAGCTATTCATCAAGCGTGTCCGCAAGTATCATCCCGGCACGAAGGGGATTGTTATCGGCCTCGCATTCCCGTCAAGCCATATTGTCCTCACCTCCGGCGATTTGAAAGGGCATAAGGCAGGTTTCTGCAGGTCCATCAGCGCGCATGAGAACGCGCCGCTTGACGACCATCAGCGCGACGAGTCCAAGCCCGCGAGCCCGACATGACCGCTATAGTGTTCGATACCGAGGCAACAGGCCTCGATCAACCGCGCGTCATCGAAGCCGCCTGGCTGAAAATCTCCCACCCCACAAATCTCTCCCCGGAAGAGGAATTCCTTCAGCGCTATAACCCCGGCAAACCCATCGCTCTTGGCGCGCTGGCGACGCATCACATTATGGACGAGGATTTGGTGGACTGCCCGGCGCACACTGATTTCCGATTGCCGGAAGGCATCGAATATCTGATCGGGTACAACGTCGATTATGACTGGAAGGTAATCGGGGAACCGCAGATACGGCGCATATGCGTCTTGGCCCTTTCGCGGGCATTTTTTCCGGGCCTCGACAGCTATTCGCAATCGGCGGTGCTCTACCATCTTGCCAGGCACCGCGCGCGTGAGCTGCTGAAGAATGCCCATTCCGCGATGGCGGACGTGCAGAACTGCCTAATCATTCTGCAGCACATCCTCCTCATGCGCATGCAGCCAGAGGATGCCGCGACGTGGGAGGCGGTGTGGCGGCGGAGCGAACTGGCGCGCATTCCAACCGTGATGACGTTCGGCAAACACAAGGGCATGCCCATCAAGGACGTGCCCTCCGACTACAAGCGGTGGCTCCTGGGGCAGCCAGAACTGGACCCCCCCCGCAATAGCCTCGTATTTGACTTCTGCCGGATCGTCGTCGGCGTGCAGCCAAAAACCATGATCTTTGAAAACGTGCCCGGAATAATCAACATGGTCACGCCGGAGGGTGTTCCCGTCCTTGATGCCATGGGTCGCATTCTTCAGGACGGCGATTTCATGACCATCGACTCACTGAAGAAAATGGTCGCGGCGCAGACCGGCGCCGTCTTTGGGTTGAAGGAAGGTAAAAGGCCTGAGCGCCAGAAGAAGCGGAAAACCAAACCCACCTCAGGACAGCCAGACCTTTTTGCGGCTCCTGAGGAAACAGATGAATACCTGGAAGATGACTTCGACGATGGGGATGAGTCATGACATCCTTCGCAGATCAGCCGAACCCGCCGCCGAAAAATTTAACAAACCGTCCGTTCTTCACGCTTCTTTCGGCCACATCACTCACCTTTCGGCGTGATCACTGTTCTTCACGCGGAGGCGTCGGGAGCGCTCGGAACGTTCATCAAAACAGCAGCGTCGCAACTCACAGCACCACGGCGCGGGCATGAGCGGGATCGTTCCATATAGGCGGAAGGAAGTGATTGGGGAATGCACGCTCTTTTGGGGTGACTGCCTACATGTCATGCATTCTTTGGGCGCTGTAGATCACATCATCACCGATCCGCCTTACAGCGATCACGTGCATTCTAAGGCACGGCGAGGCGGCAAAAACACCGTCGCAGAGGATGGCTGGAACGCATCCTATGCCCGCGTGGCCCATTTAGATTTCGATGCAATAAAGGAATACCAGCGGGCACACAGTGCTCGATTATTTGCGAGGCTCTCACGCCGGTGGATTTTGACTTTCTCTGACATTGAATCCTGCCATCTCTGGCGCGAGCAATTCAGCAATGCAGGGCTTGACTATTGCCGGACGGGCATCTGGAGGAAGCTAAATGCCACACCCCAATTCACCGGCGACCGCCCCGCAGCATCCGTTGAGACGATAACCATTGCGCACCCTCGCGGAAGAAAAAGGTGGAACGGCGGTGGATCTCATGCCTTTTGGGAAGTGCCAATAGAGATCAATCGCAGCTGGAAGAGTCCACGTCTTCATACTACGCAAAAACCAGTTCCCTTGATGGCGGCCTTGATTTCCGATTTCACCGATCCTGGCGAGACCGTTCTCGATCCGTTTATGGGAAGCGGAACCACTGCAGCCGCATGTATAAAGCTTGGGCGCAAGTTCATTGGGATTGAAAAAGATGAGCACTACTTTAATGTGTCTTGCCAGCGCGTTAAGGAACTCTATGATCAAGGCGATTTATTCACGCCAGCCGCGCCACGGGTTTTGCCAACTCAGGAATCACTCATATGAGCAGTCATCAAGATAAGGCAAATCCCCCGCCCATGCGGCGGGTCATCGTAGAGAGCCCATATGCGGGTGAGGTCGAGGCGAATATCGCTTATGCTCGCCAGTGCGTAGCCGACTGCCTCCAGCGCGGCGAAGCTCCATTTGCCTCGCATCTCCTTTATACGCAACCCGGCATCCTAGATGACACCGTGCCGCAAGAGGGGCGACTTGGAATTGCTGCAGGCCTGGCGTGGGGAGAGGTTGCTCACGCGACTGTTGTTTATACCGACCGGGGAATCTCCGCCGGCATGCAGTTGGGGATTGAGCACGCCATCGCAGATGGTAAGCCTGTAGAGTACCGCCGCCTTGGCGAAGCAGAGAAGGCAGAATGACCGATCTCGCCAAAGCCATCGCATTCGCGGAGCATTGCCTGGGATGGACCAAGGTTTATGCCGACCACAAGCCGCCCCGCGATACGTTCATCTGCGATGGCGGCGGCTCCGACCGCGCCTTCCATCTGGATAGCGTATATCGCCTTTCCAGCGTCCTGCAGGAATTCCTCGGCAAGCGCTACTTCATCCAAATCAACCGTGGCACCACAAGCCTGTTTCAGTGGCGCGTCATTGTGGGCTGGCAAGACGGCACGGACAAGAGCAAGCCGCTTGAGAACGCGGTTGGCGTTGGCGAAGACCTGTGGGACGCATTATTTGATGCATGCGTGCAGGCCGCAGGGATGTCTGAGGCAAAAGGTTAACCTCGGTCAATTCTGCTTCATCGTCCCGTAGTGCTGAATCCAGCCAGCGACATCGGTGTAGTCCCGCAGGGAGAGCTGGTACTGGTGATTCTGCTGGAAAGCTTGCGCGTCGCCGGAAAAGCTGGACGTCGTCACCAGCATTCCACTCGTGGCCTTATAATCGCAAAGCGTTCCGTAAAGCTCCCTCACTAATGAAACGCCAACTTTTCGATCCTGTCGATATTTCTTGGCTTCGACCAGGCAAAGGAAATCCCCGCATTCCGTCTTTATGGAAGCGAGGATGTCCTTGCCGCCGTCGCGTGTAGCCTTGGTAAGCGTGACCTCATATCCCATATCGTCGAGCAGTTCCGCGATCAGTTCTTCATACTTCCGTGGCGACAGTCTGAAGATGTCTTTCGGATGCTTCTTCAATGCCTCGACCATCGCCGCGTTCGCGCTGATGATAACCGGCTTCGCGATGCTGATCAGACCTTCCTTATTCGTCGCATCTTCGAGGTCATAGAGATGGCCGGCGAGCACCTTCTTGAGGTGTTCCTTATCCATCGCCTTCGCCATTTCGGCCACGAGGGAGATCGCCAGCGGATGACCGTTTACCGCTGTCATCAGCCTGTCGAGGGACTGCTCATCCAACCCCGAAATCGACAGGCTCTCCTTAATGAGTGAAGTGGAATCGGCCACTGGCAAGCGTTCGAGCTTTATCTCTCGCTGACCTCGCAAATGAAGCTCAGAGCGGCTCGTTATGAGTAGAGTTCGGACCAGCTTGAAATTGACGATAGTAAAGAACAGTTCCCGCATCTCCTCTTCGGGAAGTTCGTCCGCGCCGTCCAGTACCACCATAGCCTCGCGCACTTCAATATTTCGATCGCGCATAATGGCCTGAAACGGCTCGACAGTCATGCGCCAATCGCGACATTTAACCCATATCGACCTCTCCCTGCGTGACCGACGTTCTACGAACTCTGCCGCAAGTGCAGTTTTGCCGATACCTGCCTCGCCAGTAATGATGATGGGCATGTCTGGGTAGCGCCGCTCGCGGTCATAAACCTCGCGTCGTAGCCTCCCTAGCTCGTCTTCGCGACCAACGAAGGGGCGCGGCGGCGGGGGCGGATTGAGGAATTCGGGCGTCATCTAAATCTGTGAGCTACAGCACATGATTATAAGACGCGGCGCACTCCTCGCGGGCGCGACACTATACAGTCGGTTTTTCTTCTTTCAAGCTTGCGCTGAAATCTTCTTCGGCTGTAATACCATCAAACGCACCTCTTTGGCATTACCACTTTTGCGATTGTTGAAGGCTTTGGTTGACTACTGCGCATACTTGAGAGTGAGCACCGACAAGCAGGGCATCACCGGACTCGGAATGGATGCCCAGCGGGAAGCCGTTGGTCGATATGTCCAGAACCGTGGACACATCGTCGCGGAGTTCATCGAGGTGGAGAGCGGAAAGCGGCACACCAACCGGCCACAGCTCCTTGCAGCCCTCGCGGAATGCCGGAAGCGCCGGGCGGTCCTACTCATCGCCAGGCTGGACCGTCTCGCGCGCAACGTGGCCTTCATTGCCAATCTCATGAACAGCGACGTGGAATTCGTCGCCGTGGACATGCCACAGGCAAACCGGCTCACGATCCACATCCTGGCCGCAGTTGCCGAGCATGAGAGGGAGATGATTTCGCAGCGGACGAAGGCGGCTTTGGCTGCGGCAAAAGCGCGGGGCATCAAGCTCGGAAACCCCAACTACCGGGAGGCCCTTGCCAAAGCGCGCGCCGCTCTCAGCTACCGGCCACCGCCGCCGGAACTGCTTGCTCTGATGGCGGAATGGCGCGGCCAGGGTGACGCGCTGCGCAAAATCGCCACGCGCCTCAACAGCCTGAATATCCGCACCCCGCAAGGATTCCAGTGGTACGCCGCAAGCGTGCGCACTGCGCTGTTGCGCGAAAGCGCCGATGAACGCAATGACGCAATTGCACATGCGCTCCATGAGGATGTGGCTCTTGAGAGAAATGACGGACACACCATTGCGCCAAAAGACGCATACGCTCTTACGTCAGGCTTGAAAGGCCCGAAATTCCCAGTTATTCCTTCTGCAATGCCCTCCACGGCCGGGCGAGAGGCCATTGCAGAAGGAGCGTATATGCCAACCGATTTGATGCAGGCGCAGCGCATGATTGATTTATTCACATCCGTGGGCGCTCGCAGGTTCGCTGTCACGAATATCGACATCAACGAAAACAAAATCTGGCCGCTGTCGTATCACCGATCCATCGGCAAGGCATTCGCCTACAAAGACGATGCTCATTTCACAGCCCGGGCACTTCAGCAGGCCATCCCTCATATGTTGGAGCTCTCCGACCGACGCAGGCGCTATAACCTTCCTGACGGCCACACAGCGGATGCCGGCGAGAACCTGATCATCCGACCGATTCCGGAAGACATCGTTTTCGTGCAACTTGACGACTTAAACGCCGAACAACTCGATAAAGTCCGACCGGCGGCTTTCCTGATCCACCAGACAAGTCCCGGCAACCACCAAGCCTGGGTAGCCGTTTCGGGCGTTTCCGAAGAGCCGAAGGAGTTCATACGCCGCGTTCGTAAGGCTGTCGGCGAGTTCGACAAGTCCGCATCCGGCTCTACGCGCATCGCCGGAAGCGCAAACTGGAAAATCAAATACCTGCCCAATCCGCCAATGGTCTCCATCGTCCAAGGTATACCAGGGCGAATAATGACCCCAGAAGACTTGCAGCAGCTGAATCTGCTTGCCGAGCCGGAGCCGGTAAGGGTACCGGTCGCCCCCCCGCGTGTTTCCCGCGATTGTGACGGCTCTCATCCATGGCCCCGCTATGACATCTGCCTCATGCGAGCCCGCAAGAAGAAGGATGGCTCACCCGACAGGAGCCATGCAGACATTTCGTTCGCCATGATCGCGATCACCGGAGGCCACTCAATAGAGGACACCGCCGCCAAACTGGCAGAGGTGAGCGAAAAGGCGCGGGACAACGTCCGCAAAGGCGATACCGGTTATCCCCTCGTGACATCCCGCAATGCCGCGGATTACGTGGCGCGGAACAAGGGCCGCAGCCGAGCGTAAATCTCACTTGAAAGTTGCATCGCCACTTCTATACTTCCGCCGCCAACACAACCAATGGAGGAAAATTATGGCACAGAGCAACGCACAGCGCGCCGAGAATGACGACGCTCAGCACGGCAACCGTCCGGTCGTGAAATTCAGGCACGGCGGCATTGAACTCGCGGTTTGGCCCAACCAGACGGAGAGCGGGACGATCTACAACACGACCATCACCAACAGCTACAAGGATGATCAGAGCGGCGAATGGAAGACCACCAGCAGCTTCAGCCCCACAGACCTGCTCGTCGTGGGTGAACTTGGCCGCCAGGCCTTCGCCAAAATCACAGAGTTGAAGCAGCAGGGCCGAGCGCGTTAGTCGCAGGGCTTCCCTGGGGCCATCGTCATCCGGTGGCCCTATTTCTTCGGCCTCAGACGAACGCCGGGGCTATCGTCGTTTAGAAAATCCACACCAGCCTTCTGAAGGCTCTCCCCCACGCTTAGAAGCGTGTCGGTACGCGCCGCTACCGGCCCCTCGCATCGTTCCATTCGCCGGACGGTTTCGATCCCGACCTTCGCCCGCTTTGCGAGTTCGTTTTGGCTCCATCCCAGAAGGCCTCGCGCGGCTCGTATGTGCTTGCCTGTCAATACGATCAAAGGAAACGCTAGCACAGGGCCGCACATCTCCCCTAATAGTGATGCGGAAGGCAGCAATAGTGATTGTTTTTAAATCACTAAAAGAGGTATGATCCGATCCGAGGGCGCGAAGGGACGCTCTCTCTCCCATGCCTACTCGAACCGTTTCTGTTGTGGGGACCGCCCATTGCTGGGCGCGCCTCCTTTGCTTTGCGCTGTTCGCTGTTTCCGCAGTCGCTCAACCCCAGCTCGCGGACGATTTCACGAAGGACACGGTGCTCAATGCTTCGCTGTGGAGCACCGCTACCAGCATCATGAAGACCTACGCCAGCGACAACACCTCCAGTTACATCTCGCCGGCACTGAGCTTCAACAACGCCGGCATGACCATGTCCGGCACCACGGGAATATGGCAGTTCACCGGAATCCAGGCGAACAAGACTTTCGCCCCGCCGTTTACCCTGACCGCCACCGTCATGGGGACCGTCGCGAACGGGAATGCCTTCCTCATCAATCTCATCAACGCCAGCTTCAAGCAGTCCATCGAAATCACAGGCAATCTCAATCCCAACAATGTGGGGGCCAACCACTATTACGGCATGAATGTCTACGGATCAGGCGGCACGCCGATCCTGTACGCAACGCCAGCCGTGAACATTCAGTACACCATCGTCGTCACGATAGGGACCACCGGGACGGCCTATGTTGAGCTTTTCTCCGGCGGCACGCTTCTTGCGTTCCTGGACGGCCTTTCCATAGGGACAGGTCCGTTCTACCTCATGCTGGGGCAGTTCGAGGGGCTGGGCTATACGGTTGGGCCCAATACCGCCATCTGGCAGAACGTGGAAGTGGACAGCCTTGCCCCGGCCTCGCTTAAAAGCGTCATCAGCGCGAGCGGGTTTGGCGGCTTCTCCTCAGCGGCGCCGGGGACATGGATAGAACTTTACGGGGGCGGCCTTGGCCCTGACACAAGGCTTTGGGCCGGACTCGATTTCAACGGCGTCAATGCTCCCAAATCCATCGACGGAACCGCCGTCACCATAGGCGGGAAACCGGCTTTCATCGATTACATAAGCCCCAACCAGATTAACGCCCAGGTCCCCGATGTCCCTCCCGGCCCTCAGCAGGTCGTCGTCACCAGCCCATCGGGGACGAGCCTGCCCTATACCATCACCATCAACCCCGCGGAGCCGCACCTGCTTGCGCCATCGTCCTTCCTGATTGCCGGCAATCAGTATGTCGTCGCCATCTTCCCGGACGAGGTCACCTACGCGATGCCGCCCGGCGCGATTTCCGGAGTTCCAACCAGGAGAGCCAAGGCCGGCGACACGATCACCCTTTACGGCATCGGCTTCGGGCCGGTCAACCCAATCATGCCCGCGGGACAGATTGTCGAGCAGAGCAACACCCTCGGCAGTTCGCTTCAGGTTTCCATCGGCGGCCTTCCCGCCACCGTCGCCTATGCAGCGCTCGCGCCTTCCTATATCGGCCTCTACCAGCTCAATATCGTCGTTCCCAGTGTTCCCGCCAACGACCTCACTCCCCTCACCTTCAGCCTCGGAGGGATTCCGGGAACGCAGACACTTTATCTCCCCATCGGCCAATAAGGAGTATGCGATGAAACAACCAAATGATGAAAAATGGAGCGCGAAGGACTTCGCCTTTATCGGCGCTCTAGTCGGGGGTGCCGGTGTCGGAAACTCAGCGGGGCTCATAGGCTTGGCCGCCACCGCGTCGCTTATGCCTGTTTGCCTCGTGGTGGGCGCGGTTGCCGGCCTCGCCTTCTGGGGCGTCAAAAGGATCATCGAATCCTGATGGCGCTTATTCTCGGACGCAGCACCACGTCCCGATCCATCGGCTTTAACCGGGCGACTTCCGGGGCTGGGGATCTCATTACCTATGGCGGGGATGCGCATCTCATCACTCTGGCTCCCACCGCGACGGGGAAAACCTCCGGACCGGTGATTACCAATGCACTGACGCATCCCGGCCAGCTCATTGTCATCGACATCAAGGGCGAAGTCTATGCCGCCACAGCAAAGGCGCGCAGAGCCATGGGCCAGAAGGTCTATGTCCTCGACCTGAGAGACGAGGCCAGCGCCGGCTCCCTGAATCCCATCGACCTTGCCGCCTACTGCGGAACCGACATGGCCGCCGTAGCCCGCAGCTTTGCCGCCGAGCTGGTCGAGCGCACCGGCCAGGAGCGGGACCGTTTCTGGTCAGATTGGAGTGAAACCCTTATCACCGGCGGTGTTGCATGGCTCCTTTCCGATTGCGAGCCAGCAGAGCGCCGACTAAGCGCCCTGTTCGACCTCTTCAACGGCGATGATCCGGCGTACAAGATGGCTGTCCTCATGGATCAGGGAAAGGTCAAAAACCGCACGGCGCATACCTCCTTCGCCGGATTTATGCAGCTCTCCGACCGGGAGACGCGGCCCAGCGTGCTTGGTTCCGTGCAGACGCATATCCGGCTGTTCGACAGCGATCTCGTCCGCAGGCTCACCGATACGACCAGCTTCAACCTCGACGCCTTCATATCAGGAAAGCCCATGTCGCTTTACATCATCGTGCCGCTGTTCCGGCTCACGGCTTTCCGCCCGCTGCTGCGCATGTGGCTTTCCGGGATGATTCTGGCGATGGCGCGGCGCAAGAAGCCCCCGAAACACAGGACCTTGATGCTCTGCGATGAAGTCGGTAATCTCGGCAGGATTGATGCGCTCTTGACGGCCGCCACACTCTTGCGGTCCTTTGGCCTCACGCTGTGGTGTTTCTTCCAGAACCCCGGCCAGACGAGCATTTATGGTCCCGATGCCCAAACGCTCATCGACAACGCCGGTGTTATCCAGGTCTTCGGCACCAAGAATCACCGCCTGGCACAGGATATCGCCAACCTCATAGGCGGAGTTTCTCCCACCGAAATCCTGCGCATGCCCTCCGACGAGCAAATCCTGCTCATTGACGGCAAGGTCACCCGCTGCAAGCAGGTACGGCACTACAGCGATAAGGCTTTCACTAAGTCCTAGCCTCGCTTCCTTTGGCGCATAGCAGGCCGTGCTCGCCAGTCAATAACGCTTCTCGCTTTCCGCACCAAGAAGCCGAGAAAGCTCCGAGGCTATGACTGGCTGTGCGCAGCCCGCTGAAGCATGCGCCGAAGCGAGGCCATGGCGGCCTTGCCCGACATCGAAAGGAACTCGCATGGTCTTCACTCCACGTATTAATTACAACGAGATAGAACTTATTACTTGCGCAAGGCATCGCAACGGCGTTTCCGGCGCTCCGTTTGACGTGGCTCTTTTTGCATATGAACAAGCGCGCAGGATTGCCGTTCTGTTTGATGCGCCATTTCATTGTGCGGTGCTCGATCTACAAACGCTTTATCATGGCGACGTAAACAGCCGCTGGCGCGGTGACGCATTCGAGCAGCCGTTACGCTCACTAATCAGGTTTCAGGCATAGGAGGAACAAATGCTCAATACCATTATCCACGGTGATTGCCTGACAGTCCTTCCCACCCTGCCGGCGGGAAGCGCTGGACTCATTCTGACCGACCCGCCATATCTGGTGAACTTCACCGCGCGGGATGGCCGCACGGTTCCCAACGACGATAACGACGCTTGGTTGAATCCCGCATTCGCGGAAATGTACCGCGTCCTTTCTGACGGCGCATTCTGTATTAGTTTCTATGGTTGGACCAGCGCCGACAAATTTCTCACTGCATACCGGGCAGCCGGATTCCGCGCCGTCGGTCATTTCGTCTTCCCTAAGCGCTACACCTCTAGGACCCGCTTCGTCCGTTATCAGCACGAATGCGCGCACCTCTTGGTGAAGGGCACGCCGTGGATGCGCGATGACACCATAGGCGATGTCATCGACTGGACCTACAGCGGCAATAAGCTGCATCCCACACAGAAGCCTATATCGGTGCTGATGCAGCTCATAGAGGCATTCTCCGTGCCCGGCGACATGGTGCTCGACCCGTTCGCCGGTAGTGCGTCCACGCTCTATGCCGCGAGAATGCTTGGCAGGCGGTGGCTGGGTATCGAGATGGATCAGAAATATCATGCAATCGGCAGCCAGCGCATGGGCCAGAGCATTCCCCGTCCGCCCTTGACAGTTCCACAAGTGCAACCTACGGTTTCGGCTGGAGCGAGCATATGAACCCGCAAGACAAACCGCCACCCGAACGTCGAGACTACCGCGCAGAAGTCACCGCTGACATCATCAAGATGCTGGAAGCCGGTACTTCGCCGTGGCAACGTCCATGGGATGCCGGCGAACTCGGCAGGACTCCATTCAATCCCACCACCAACAAGCCTTACCGCGGGGGCAACGTTCTCGGCCTCATGATCGCCGGGATGCGGAAGGGCTACACGGATCCACGATGGCTGACGTACAAGCAAGCGCAGGACAACGGCTGGCAGGTCCGCAAAGGTGAGAAATCCAGCCTTATCGAGTTTTGGGACATCGGGCGCAGTAGGGAAGACGACGGCGAATCCGATGCCGATACGCGCCCCACAAGAATGATCCACCGGACGTACGCCGTCTTCAATGCCCAGCAGATTGACGGCATCCCTCCGCTCGAACTCCCAGCACGCAAGCCGTTTGAGGTAATGCAGGCTGGAGAAGATATGTTGCGCAATTCCGGCGCCGACATCCGGCACGGCGGAGCAAAGGCTTATTACAGCCCCGGTACCGACCATATCCAGATGCCGCCCCGCGAGTGCTTTGTGGACGAGCCGCACTATTATTCGACGGCGCTGCATGAGCTGGCGCACTGGACCGGCGCGGAACATCGCTTGAAGCGACTGAATAACGCGCCGTTCGGCAGCCCGGAATACGCCAAAGAGGAAATTCGAGCCGACCTGTCGAGCCTTTTCCTTTCCGCCGAGTTGGGCATCCCCTACGACCCGAAGGACCAGGCGTCGTACATCCAGAGCTGGATCAAGGTGCTGAAGAACGACAAGAACGAAGTTTTCAGGGCAGCCGCTGATGCCTCAAAAGTCTGCGATTACCTGCATTCGCTGGAGAATGGGAAGGTTAAAGAACAGTCGGCTTCCCCATTCTCACCGTCCAGCCACGCAGAGAATCAGCCAGGCTCAGCTCGCTCTCGCTGAACTCCGGGTCCGGTGTCTCCTTCTCGAAGCCGGAGCCGACCAACGGCTGACCGCCGATCTCTTCCATGGCTGTGCGCAGTTGGTCGCTCATGGGGATTCTCTGTTGGCGGGGATTCATGGGGTGACGATACCAAGCCTTCATCGTGGTAGCAAGTCCTGAATCCGTAGGCGCTACGCACCGCTGCAATTTGCTCAATTTTAGCGCCTGCCGTAATTAATCCGTAACAAATACATACATCAAGATTCGCTGATGCGTGCCATTGCTATGCAGTAAGTCACTCCTTTTGTGTAGCTTGCGGTGTAACTTGCCTGCCGATTATCGCTAGCTCTGGCCGGTACGCTATCCACCAGAGCACGCAGATTCAGCCGGATAGCGGCACCTAGTGCAGCGGGTCCCTCCGCTATGGTACAATGTAATTGAGATGACGAGAGAAGAACTGATCGCTACCGTGCAGAGGATAACCGAGCTGCGGGCGCAGGTCGCCCAGCTCGCAACACTCCAGAAGGAGTTGAAGCGCTTGGAAGCGCTGGTGGATAGCGTTGCCGGTGTGACGTCCGACCCGGCGCAGGTCCGGCAGCGCGGCAATAGCATCGCGGACAAGCTGGACCAATTTCTACAGCAGAACGCTGAGCGCGATTGGAGCGCCGAAGACCTTGCGGAGAAGGTAGGGGCCAAGGTGCCGACCGTCCGCGCCTCCATGTCCAAGCTGCGCAAGGCCGGCCGCATCATCGACACCCATAGAGGCTACGTACAGGCTAAGCCTGACCCTTCCAATCCTCAGGAGGGGCATCCAGTAGCCGTACCCGAGGCGGCATAGCGTAGAACCTATGATGCAGACCCACTCGCGCGGGCCACCGCACCCCTAAGCATAAAAAAGCTCAGTAAATGCGTCTGATCCACGCCTTCACTGAGCCTTTTCCACTTCGACACGGGCGCTGGGGAGTTCCCCAGGCCAGCAAGACCTTTAGACCGACCACCGCTGGTGCGGCCTTGAATTCGTAACCATCCACAGAATATCCACAAAGTGGACCGAAAATCAAGACGCCGCTGAAAAATTGGGTCGGTGCATGAGGCCGTATGGCTTCTGTTCCATTTACCGCCCCGCAGGGGTATCGCTGGGTCTTCCGCACCCGTTTCTGGCATTGGAGAGCAAAGCGCTATCTGTATGCCAAGGACTATGGGCGCAAAGCCTGGTGCTTTCTGGTTAAGCTCGGTAAATAGCTTAATCTAAACCATATAGCAGTGTAGCGCAGAGGCGTTCCACGTCGAACGCCTCTGCATCAGAACGTAGTGCCTACCCCCCCGCGTGTTTCCCGCCCTAATTGGTCCAGCCGTCGTCTACGTCGATCAGCGACACGTATCCGTCTGGCATTTCCGGCTTCGTCTCGGCATCGCACGGGTTGCATGCGGGACACGGAGCGCCGGCACCTCCACAGTGGCACGCTTCGGGAGCATCGCTGGCACCGTCCCATGGCAGGTGCGGATGGTCTTCACAAACCCAGCGGGCGCCTTTGCATAGCTGGCATTCAGTGTCCATACTGATATTGTCGCAACCATGTCAGGCTCTGTTCGGCTACCGGAGCAAAGCTACCGCACTCAGCAGGCCGCTGAGTTTCTTCGAGGTGGCTGCAACAGCGCCGATCTCTCCAATGGCCTCTGGAGGTCGAACTTGTCCATCACCGCTTTAACGGCATCAAACAGGAAGTCAGGAGCGCGCGGCCCAACATGAACCGCCTCGACGAGTTCGTTCAAATCGGCCTCGATATCGCAGCCCGGAGCCGGCCTTGCGTCCTGATAGAGAGCGCCCCGCCATTCTCTTTCGTGCTCAAAGCACGTGCGCTTGTGAAACGCGAGCGGCAACATCTTCTTCCATACGCCGATACCGGGCATGGGTCTCACTCCATACCGGAAGTCCAAGTGAAGATCAACGCATCCTTCGAGGTCGTTGTGATATTCGACTCTGCCGAAGGCAAACTGCGATCGTAGCTGCTCAAGGTCGATGGCTCGCTGGTAACGCCCGACGGACGATTTCAGTGCTATGCCGCAGCCGTTTGCACCGTAGATCTGCCACATCGCCATCGACTCATCCGCGAGGCACCACGAATTCACATAAAGGTGTTCGCCTGGATTCTCGAAATACTCCTGCCCGCAATGTACCAATTCCGCTACCATGCGTTCAACGCTAACGGGCTTTGATTCTCCGTCGGTACGGGCGCTAAGCCACACCTCGCCGTACTCATCTTGCGGAGGGGGTAGAGGCGTTACCCGGCAGAATCCTTCAAACGGATCGTCATGAAATTGGGCGGCCTTTGCGAACCAAAGCGTCTTCGTTGTCAATAGCGCGACGAACCGCGCCATGTCCATGTAGCGCCATATCGGTGTGTCATCGGGAATCGCGTGTCGCGCATCAGCTGTTTCAGCATTCATCTGGACTGCTTCCTTGGGTTGATCATAGCGCGCCCACCGTGTTTCCGTGCTGCGATCTGCATCTCACATCACGGTCGGCGGCTCGTACAGATCGGGGCGGCCACCGAAGACCCCCAGCACCGCTCTAATGTGGTTCTCGCCGGGCTTGCCGGCTTTTAGCCATTCGTCATAGGTTTGTGGCTCGAAGGCCGTTGCCGGCCACTCTGGCATGATCCGCGTCAGGATGCTCACTGACTGCCGACGCCGCTGAATTTCCAGTTCCACCCATTGGTCGTAGGCACCACGGTCGATGTCCGGCATGGCTTCATTATCCCCCCGCGTGTTTCCCGCCGCGTTCAACGCCGATCCAACGGGCTGATTTCTCCTCCATAGTCTCCTTTCGCTATTCCGCCACAGACCAATGCCTCTCGCTTTATACGGGGCAAGATACGGGCGGCGCTTGCTAGGGCTTCGTGCGCCGTTGGCGCATCAATCTCGCATCTTGGCTCCCCCTAAAGGTCTCCCCCAAGATACTCGTTGACCCGCGCACTGCCTGCCCGAGACATCTGCCCGTAAGCGAGGCAGCATGGTGCGGCCTCCATAACAAAAGGAGAAAGTTTATGGGTATCAACATCGGATTTTTCAAAGCGACAAACGGCGGTTACGAGGGCAAGATTCAGACGCTACTTCACAATCTGGAGGTCACCTTCGAACGGGTTATCAACCGCACCAACGAGAAAGCGCCGGCCTTCCACGTCTACACAGGCGAACTCCTCCTCGGAGCGGCTTGGGAGAAGAAGACCAAGAAGGGCGCGCGTTACCTCAGCGTCAACCTCGAAGACCCGACCTTCTCCCCCGGCTTTTATAGCCTCTACCGGAACGACGGTGTCGAGGATGGCTACAAGCTCGTGTTCGAGCGACCCAGCTACAAGCCGAAGGCTGAAGCACCCGCCCAGCAGGCGGCGTAAGCCAGGAGGGCCGGGGAAACTCGGCCCTTCACTTTCTTGTTGACCACCGCCAATGGCGGGTATATGTTTCACCGGCATCACTCATGATGCGCCGCGCCTCGGGTTCAGGGGCACTGAAAGAGCAGTTTTTATGGGTCTCGATATGTACTTGAACGGAGACAACTTCTTCCCACACGAACATGAACGCAGGAAAGCGACTCCCCCTGTCGCGCGTGAAGAAGTTCAGCTCGGTTATTGGCGCAAACATCCAAATCTTCATGGCTACATCGTTCAGACCTTCGCTGAAGGCGTGGACGATTGCCAAGAAATAGACCTGAGTAAAGAAACCTTCAGCAGATCATCGAGGCGATAAAAAATAAGCAGTTGCCCGAGACAACCGGATTCTTCTTTGGGGCAAGCGAAGAATCCGAAGAGCAAGTCGCTCACGATATTGCCATTTTCGAGAGCGCAATCAAATGGCTGGAAGAAAAAGTTGGCACGTGGCGCAGCGTTAGCTATAGAGCGAGTTGGTAATTCACCCGCAGAGCCGTCAGAAGACCGGCGGCTCTGCACTTCCCGGAGCGCAATAACTTGGCTAACCACCCACACCGCGGCAATGTTAAGGACTGGCCCGCTTACGTCAGAACCTTCCGTGAGCGCCATGCGCTATCGCAGGTCCAACTCGCGGGCAAGCTGAAGGTCGATGAAACGACCGTGCAGCGGTGGGAAGCCGGAGAGCGGATGCCTGCGCCATACCTTAAGCGGGCGCTGCGCGACCTCGCGCGGGAGCTTGAAAAGACGAACTGAATACTGTGCGCCTCGGCGGTTTCACTCAGGGGCAGGAGAAAGACGATGGCGAAAGCAAAACATACACTAGGGCCGGTAGGTCAGTATGCTCTGTCTGATCGGTACAACGATGGAATACGAATAGCCGTAGATTTTGACAAACCTGCAATTGCCACTCTGAAATTCGGCCATCAGGGATACTACGACGCAAAAACGACACAGGCAAATGCCGATGTCATTTGGGAAGCTTTCAATGTGGCAACAGAGACCGGCCTTACTCCTCGACAGATAGCTGAACAGCGAATGGAATTGCTGGAAGCCTGCAAAACGCTGGCAGTAGACTGCCGTATGGCCTTGAACGGTGATTGGGATAAGGGCGATGAAGGCTTCGAGGCCAGCTTGGAAATGCTGGAGTCTGTCATAGCCAAAGCCACGGGAGACGCATCATGAGCGACAAAGACCAAGAGGCATGTAATGCCGCGATGAAATCATGGGAGGAAACGCATCCATATCACGAAACCGGAAGCAAGTCCTTCGAAGCTGGCTGGCAAGCCGCGCGAGACTATTATGCGCTAATTCCGTCCGATAAGGAGGCGACGACAATAGAAACCCATGCGATCGAATGGTCCGAAACGAAGTTCATCGAGATGTATGCGGCCAAACTTGACGGCAGGTATGTCGCCTTCAAATTGTCGTCGTTTAAAGATGCGCTAAAGCGCTTAATTATCGAAGTCTATAAATTCTCCGAGAAGCAGCGGGTTCAGCCGACCGTTAAACAATTGGAAAAGGCATTCACAAGGTCCCTCCGCGCCGCAGGCGTCCGCTTCCGAGATAAACCTAATCCCGAACCCGGAGCTTCCCGATGAGCCCCACGAATCCAACCCCGAAGCACATGCCGGAACCAATCAGGCCCAGCACCTCGGAACCGCGCAATGCGGCGACGCCCGGTTTATTCAGGCTGGAAAACAGCGCTAATACCCCGAGCAACGCTACGAACAGGCCCACCAGTCTGCTGTGCTTCATGTCTTCGACCTCCGATGCACTATTACACCAGAATTTCACATGACCGACATCCTCACCAAGCTCGCGGCCCTCACCGCCAAAGACACGGCCAGCCCTGTTCCGGCCTGCCCATTCTGCGGTTCGCTCGATGGCTCCACGGGTCATGACGATGGCCGCTTCTGGTGGCACTGCGATTGCTGCGGGGCAACTGGCCCTGCGCTTACGCGGTATTCCGATGAGGACGAGCCGTGCTGGGAATCCCGGCCTCGCGAGCAAGCCCTCATCGCCCTCGTGCAGGAGGCGGCGCAGGAGATTGAGCGTCTACGCGGCCTCATCGGCTTAATTCGCATGAAAACAGAATGGAGATTCCAAGCTTGTGATTTCGTGGCTGAGGGAGACCTGGCTTACCTGCAAGCAGGCGAAGTAGCACGGGCCGCGACCGCGTATTTGCGGGAGATACTGGCCGTCGCGAATGAAGCTCTCAAGCCGCAGGAAGCAGTCAAATCATCGTGACGGCCAATCCCGACTTCTCTTTTTCTCCGGGGCTTTGGTTGGCCCCTGCTTTCCTTTCCCAAGCTTCTCAAATATCGCTATCGCCTTCCGCTGCGCCGGGCTCAGCCTTCCCGGCGCATTGATGGAGAGGCGCCAACCATCGTCCATTCTTACCTCAACGATTTTCTCGCCAGGTTTCTTCGCGCTCACCGTTTGCGAATACTGCTCGCAGTCCGCTGCAAGGAAATCGCGTGTCTGTCCTCGCGCTGCCGCCGTGGCTTGCTGTTTCGTGGCAAATGGCTGACACCAAAATTCATACTTCGGCTTCTCACCGCCAATTCTCGCCGCGCCCCAATACTGGCCCTTTTCGTCTTGAGCCACAACGCAGCGAACCGGGCTGCCCGTTAATGGGCTCTTCGTCGGCTTCGACCGCCATACGAAGCGTTGCACGTGCTCACCGGTCTCGTTTCCCAGATAATCGACGATCTCTCTTTTTGCCATAAACCCTCTTTCTGGTTGACCGAATTACTTTACGGAAATAACCTACGCGTGAATGCGCCAGCCTGTACCACAACCTCAATACGAACCCGACGAATACCGTCAGCCGGAGCATCACCACTGCCCGCCGAGTCCAGTGGGGCGCTGGACCCGCACGCTCGGAGCCCTTGCCCCACTGATCATCGGCGAGGTGGTCAAAGACCAGGAAAAGCGCTGGCGCTTCATCCGCATTGCCTCCGTGGCGCTCGCCGTTTTAAACGAAGGCACCTACGCCTACCGCGTCAAGCAGGAGCGTCATGAGAGACACGCTAATGAGCGGCGACAACCACCTTTTTCACGGTGAAGTCCCCATCGGCGGCAATACCGTTCCGGTTGATGGAAAAGCTGCTCGACTGATTGGTGACTTCGGTGCTTTCAAGAGGTGACCGCCAGTCCCCGCTCTGCCAGGGCGATTTCTTGCCGGGCAATGGCACGAGCCTCACGCTCACCTTCGGGGCGAAGCTCATTATCTGGTTCTCCGCCGACACGAAAATGCTCATCGAGCCTGGGGAACAGGGCCCTGTTACTTCCCGCCACACTCCTGATTTTCGGAAGGCGGGGCCTTCCCCGAAGGTGTAGGACACTCCGTTGATGGTGAGCACCGCCTTTCCCGGCGACTGATCCCCCATTCCGTCCCGCCCCGACATCCAGCTCGCGCATCTGCTGATTGTCGGGCTTGCCGTGCCCTTTGCATCGTCAAACGTGAAGACCAGCGTAAAGGGTTCGCCCCGCATGTTCCATCCGTTCTTATCCTTTACGCCATGGAAGAACGAGAAGCGGTCATATCCGCTTTCCAGGGTTCCGGTTATGGTAATAGTCACTTCCGCCGCTTGGGCTGCGACCGCGAGAATAAGCATCATGCCAAGCCTTCGCCCGGCGCAAATAGACACACTTCGGGTGTTCATTGTTTTTCTCCTTGCTGTTTGGTCGATTTAGGCGGCTTCTACGGCCTTGCCGCCCTGTGTTTCCAGTTCACGAAGCCAGTTGGGTTTCTGGCCTTTTCCGTTCCATGTCAAAGCCTTGTTTCCGGGATGCTGATATTGCTGCCCGGCGTGATAGACCGGGCCTTTGCCTCCGTTCTTGGGCTTGCCCGATGCAATATCCTTAAGGCTGAGCCCCGCGCCGGAGAGAATGGCGCGCGCCTGTTCCAGTGCCTTTTCCTTGCGCTGCCGATCGCGTTCCGCCAGCAGCGCGTTTGCCCGGTCAATGACGCTCTTCAGCTCATCGTCCCCGGATTTTTCCAGTGAATCCAGTATCGTGCTCGCCATCGCCCTTTATCTCCTTTATGATTTCCCCGAAGTCGGGATACATCCTCACGCTGCTGATAATCGGCTCGCGCTCCGCGTTCGCGCGTTTCAGTTCCGCCTGGGCCGAAACCATTTCTGTGATGCTGTTCAACTGACCCTCACGGATTTCATCCAACAGCACCTTGAGATTGTGGCCCTCGATTTCGAGCGCGCGGTTCCCGAAGAGGACAATCAGCTTTTCTCTCTCGCCTTCGTCGCTCCACTGATAGCCCGCGTAATGCGACCAGGCGAAGCCTTCCGCACTCCTGCCGTCACGCCTTTCAACATGAAGGTTGAAGGCCTGCGCCGTTAACTGCCGTTCGCTGGTGAAGCTTTTCGGTGAATCATCAGGGGCGCCGATGATTTTCTTCAGGAACTGGCTCTCAGGCATGGCGCAATTCCTGTGTATGCCAATAGGCCGCAACCTGAGCCGCGCGCGCCTGAAGGAATCGTCTCACCCGGTTTCGCTCCAGCGACTGATTGAAACGCTGCCGCCATGAGGGCCGAAGTTTCGTGTGCGTCAGCTCCACCGCCGATAAGCGTTGACCCGTCCGGGCGATTGCCTCCCTTACGTCCTCTTTGGAATCGACATAAACCTTTGCCATTTCCCGGCCACGCGAGGCAGATACATACCATTGCTGCTGGCCCACGGCGGGAAGGGATTCCTTGCCTGTTGCAATAAAGACCCGGTCCACTGTTTTTCCCTGCGAAGCGTAGCTCGTATCGACGTATCCGAGGCTCATATGGCCCCAACTCTTCGGCAGCAGCTTGCCGTTTTCCAGCCGGATATCGCCTTCCTTGGTAAAGCCCTCAACGGTGAAGATGTCGCCGTTATCCAAGCGGACGCCGCTAGTCTTGACCATTTTGCTGGAGTCGGCAAAATGGTCTATCTTCGCCTCGCCGTTTTTCGTGATGCGAATACGGTCGCCCCGGCCGATGGCGATGTCATTTCTCCGGTAGACATCAAACCGCTCTGCTTTATCAAGCGGCAGCGGCGCGCGCTTGCCGTCCATCTTCTGAAGCACCAGGCCGTTTTCGCTTTCGGCGACGACAGCCTTGTCTCCACGCGTGAAGCCTTTTGCATTCTGGCCGAACTCCACAATCATTCCCGGCTCGTAATTTCGGATATCCGTTTTCTGGGCCTCGGTCCACCCCGTCGATTTCCGGGTGATGAAATGCCGCTCCTGCCCGATGGCGCCGCGCTCCTTTAGGGACGTTCTTAATTCGTCGGTAAGCTTTTGACCTTCCGCGTGGGTCGGGGCGATAATCAGGGCGCTCTTTCCATCGTCAGCAGCTTGCAGGTAATCCTTTATCAACGCCTGGTGACGCTCTTCGCCGGAAGCCTCGACGATCCAGCCCATCTTATCGAGGGCATCGAATCCCTTTTGAGCAGATTTCCCGCTTCCCTCCGCAATCGCCTCTACGGCCTTCTTATATCCCGGCATCGTCTGCCGGCGAATCTCGGTAAGGCGCGCGAGCTTAATGCCAGCTTCCTTTTCCAGAAGGCGGAATGCGTCACCGGCCTCGACACTGGAATGCTGGGTGTAATCCCCGGAGAGAATCACCCGGTTGCCGTTCCGCTTCGCCAGGTCCATCAGGCGACGCATATCCTTTGAGGAAACGAGACCGGCTTCGTCAATCCAAAGCACCTGCCCTTTGGTCTGGGCCTGGGTTTTTTCGTTTTTCAGCAGGCTTGCGAGCGTGGTGGCGTCCTTAAAGCCTTCCTTCTTCAAAACGCCTCTCGACGCTTGGGAGGAAGGAGCAAACACTGAAACGCGATGACCAGCCCCTTCCAAAGCATCGACCGTCGCGCGCATCATCCGCGTTTTCCCGGCTCCGGCTTTACCGACAACGCCGGTTACGGTATCGCGGCTATTGAGGATATGGAGGGCGGCCCTCTTTTGCTCCGCGGAGAGTCCTATCAGCCCCTCTTCAATCCCGCTAAGAACGTTTTTCGACGATTTTCCGTCAACTTTGCCACTTATACCGCCTAACGAGGCGATATAAGGTTTTTCCTTCCGCTGGCCGTCTTGCGCGAATCGAAGCATCGCCACCTCATCGCTCAGCACCGTTTTGGTGGTGGCCATCAGCTGGCCGCCGCGCATTTTCGCGATGACTTCCGGGTGCTGCGCTATATCGGCAACGTCTTCAGGACGGACAGAGCCGACGGCGTATTTAAGCGCCTCCTCTTTAAGGCGTTTCTCCGATACCGCCGATGCCCGCTCAAAGGAATGCTCAAGGGCGTATTCCTTCGCCTGTTCCGGCGATATTGCCGCGTCGCCCCTCTCCAATCCCATGGCGGCCGTTTTGATTGCCAAACGCTCATCCGGGGTCAGGCGGGAATCCCACTCCGCCCGCAATTCCTCCATGGACTGCGGGACGGGGTTTTTCTTTTCCCGGGACCGGCGGGCGATTTTCGCACGGCCATCTCCGTCCGAAACGCCGAGGCGTTCCGCTTCCTTCTCGATGACGCCGTGCCGCCGTGAAAACTTCTCGACTGTCTCCCGCTCAATCCCGGCGATTCTGAAGCTGGAGACGTCCTTTTCGATGGAGTAGCCGAGGTCTTTCAGTTTCGATGCCAGGCGAGCATGAAAAGCGGCTTGGTAATAACCCTTGTCGCGCACGATGTCGAAAAGTTGGACCGCTTTCCACTGTTTCTCAATCGGGTCGAACGTCGCGTTAAGGATAGTCGCATGGGCATGCAGTTGAGGGTCCGGTGCGCCCTCGACGGGCCTTGATGTCCTGTGAACATGCTCGGCCCAAATGAGGTTTCCCGTAAGCCTGTCGTTATCCCTGCCGCCTTTCCGTACCCGCGTCTGCACACTGCGCTCTATTTCGGCCATCGTTTCCCGCAGCGCAGGCCGGAATGCTTCATTAAGGATGCGGTCATCGCCGCCGATTTCGCAGGCCAGCGTGACCGATTTCGGGCAGTCAAACGTCATGTCCGTCATCACCCGGCGGTCATCACGCGTGCGTGCCGTCAGCCGCTCTCCGGTGACGGGGTTAACGTTGTCGCAGAGCTTGAAGAAATCGTCCTGCCGAACCTCGCCGGAAAGCTGTAGCATTTCTGCACCACGGCCATGCCACACGCCCTTCATCTGCTGAGCGTTTTCCTGCGTGTAGTACTTCCCGTCGCCCGGCGCGATGTGCTGGGTGTAGTAATCCTTCGCAGCCTTCGCACTCTTCTGGTGATTGATGAAAATCATCGTCGTCCACCCGTCCGGGGAGTCGATCCAGTACAACCAAAAAGTGAGAGCGGCAACATGAAAAAGCAACCCATGGAAGCTTTTACACCTGTCCCCTAAGCGGTGCTTAGGCGCTAGCGCTCCATCCCCAAACCGCGCCCTCTTGCGAGCCCTTGAGGCACCTGCGGTTGTCCAGAAGCAGCGGATGAACCGCGCGCCTGGTCGATCAGACGCGCCGCCGGCCGGGCTGCTTCCACGGCCTGCGCCTTCACGTTGTCCGGAAGGCTTTCAACCGACCTCTGGGCTGCTTCGACTTGTGGTGTTTGCGCAACAGACGGCGCGTTTCCTTTGGTGAGTCCATCGAGAAAGGCCATAGTGGTTTCCCTTCGATTTCCAGTATCAAAGGGGAATCACTGCAACGCCATACTTGGTAAGTGACAATGCGTGAAAAGCTACTGGCTTCCCATTTCGGCAAATCGGTCAAAGAACCGGCAGCATCTCAATACAGGGCGCATTGGTCTGTCATCGGTCCCGGTTGGACCAAGACGTATGGAGAAAAGGCCCTGGAAGTACCTAGGAAATGGTTTGGCTGGATCCAGTCCACTGTCCGCAAATGCCTCGGACAGGTACTGCATTTGCGTTAGCGTTTCCGCCACGATGTCGAGGACCTTTGTATATCCCGCGCTCAGCATCGTTATCGCACTCTGCTTGTCATAGGGGTTTGGCAGCCGGCTTACAACGCAAAAAACGATCTTGTCAGGCCGAGGGTCATCATGTATAAGCAAATTCCCGCCTTCAATGTGCGGCCCAAATTTTTCGAGAGCGGTCCTTTCCCTTTCCGTAAACCCTTGAACTTCGACCGTCCTGAAACCATTCACATCAACGCAATAGCCGAAGCGCTTAAACTGATGCAGGCCCGTAATGCTCTGAAGAATCTTGTTCGTTCTGACATTGCCCAATACCACTGCTGAGCAATCTGCAAGGTCTGCGATATCGCGCATTAACCTGCTGACCCGCATTTCAGTTTTGAGTCCATAATGATCCGCAAACCATTCGGCAATCCGGTCGCGCGCGCCAATCTCTCCCGCCAAAGTATAAAGGTGACACGGCTCAAGCGGCGTCACGACTTCATCCCGAAACAGGCGCTTCAATTCCTGTGAAGCATCTTTAAGCGCCCTTTCCTCATTTCCCGTCTCTACTTGAGGCGTCCTAATCACCGTCCCGGCAACCTCATCACGATAAAATAGCGGCTCATCGTACACGATCCGGATGGGCCTGGGCCGCTGCAAGTGCACGCGCCAGAATTTGTGATCCGCTTCCATTGCTGCATTCAAATTAACCAGCCTCAGTTGATAGCCATCATGCGTCGCCGGCGGAAGGAAGATATGCCAATCGCTGGTCGAGACATGACTGTCGGCATAGCTGATCAAAGCCCGCCGAAGGCCGCCACAGATCTTTCTTACCCTACCGGTGTCAAGCCTCCGGACATGCTGAATATCAAACACATCCTGCCCGATCGCGGCCTCGTTCACTCGCTCACCGCGATGATCGAACAGATACCGCAATACTTCACCTCGGTTATCGCCTCCTGAGAGGAAGCGCGAGCTAAGGATTTGCTCCAGGGCATCGCGCTGCGAAATTTCGTCGCTCGATGAGAACTCTGGCATCTCCGGTTTGCTATTCATTCCCATATGATCCTCCATCCTGATGCCGACGCCATCACCAAATCACGGAAGATCACGCAGTTAAACGGGGAATCACCTATCTCTGCTTCACAAACCTCCGAAAACCGCCAAAACTAGCGCTACGAGGCACACCATGATCAAACGAACACTCATCGCAGCTTTTTCAGCGCTTGTCGGCACAGTATCCGCAGGTGCACAACCATCAACCGATCCCGTACAGGCGACCATCAACCAGTTCGCCAAGACCTCCTACAAAATGCGCCTGGTCGCATGGCCCGGCATGAAAATCGACGGCTTCACCATTGAAAACAACATGGTCATCGGCACGGCCATCGTCTCCGATAAGGGTGAGGTGGCTTTCGTGGCCTGTTATAACAGCTCCGCTGCCCCTTGCATAATCCTCACGCTACACCGTGTCGTGGTAAGCCCCGGAGACACGGTTGACGGCAAGAAAATCGCTGTTATCCCAGCCGACGGCCGCCTTTCCATTAACTCTGCGGGAACCGTCGCCTATGACGCTTTAGTCGAAGGCATGGATCTCCCGGAGAACTTCGTCGAACAGCATTACGCGCAAAACGACAATCCCGACCTTGGGAATTACATGATCTGGAATATCCGAAGGCCCGCGCTCAACGACTCTGGCGAGTTGGTAGCCGAGGAACGCGTCGATCCATCGGCGTGCTGGGAGGGGCACATCCTTGAGCTGAACGAATTGCAGCACCGCAAGCCGCCCTGCGGGCCTTTTCCCATGCTTCATCCCAATCGTTTGGGAGAAGTAGCGATCCCCGTCAACAGCGAGGATGGCCCTTACCTTTTCGTGGTCACTCCAAGGCACAAATAGGAGGCGTTATGGACATCCTTGACAGGGTGATGCTCGCCATTTCCGATAAGGATTCCTTCCGGCTGAGAGACATGGTGGAAGGCATTTTAATCACCGGGGCACCGGGATCGGGAAAGACAACGACCAGCGGTAAACAACTCGCGCATGCGCTTCTTAAAACACCCGGAATGGGCGGATTGATTCTTACGGCGAAAGCCGAAGAAACGCAAAACTGGATCGCTTACGCAAAGACCTGTGGAAGAGAGAAAGACCTGATCGTTTTTAACGCTGAGTCGGGTCTTTGCTTCGATCCCATTCATTACGAATGGACGCGCCCCGGAAGAGGAGCCGGGGATCTGGAAAGCATTATCGACTTTTTCTCCACGCTCGTTTCAATCGGCAAAAAGGAGGTCGGACACGGCCACGATCCCTTCTGGGAGCGCGGAAACGAGCAATTGATGAGGAACTGCATCAAGCTGCTCGACCTCGCGAAAGAACGCGTTTCCATCGCCAACATTGACGCCGTTATTAAGTCTCTTCCCACCTCACCGGCGCAATGCAATGACAAGGCATGGGAGGAATCGGCTTACTGCGCGCAGCTCATCAATTCAATCGATGAAGCGGCTCTCACTGATGAACAGCTGAGTGATATCAAGATTGCCGGAAAGTACATCTTCAACAAGTGGCCGGCGTTTGATGAACGTCCCAGATCGTCCTTGGAGATGACCTGGTCGGGAATGGCAGACAAATTCCTGTTCAGCCCGTTGAACAGGCTTTTCTGCGGGGGGAAATGCAGCTTTACTCCTGAAGACACTACTCACAGGGCAAAGATCGTCGTTTGCGATTTTCCGCTATTGGAATACGGCCACGAAACGGGGAGAACCATCAACGTCATCCTGAAGCTCATTTTTCAGAGGGCGTGGCTTAGGAGGAAGATTTCGGAATCTCCGAACCCCGTTTTTCTATGGCAGGACGAGTTTCAGTATTTCGTCACCCGCAGGGACAATTTCTTCCAGCAGACCTGCCGGGGAAGCCGGGTATCAGTCGTCTGCCTCACGCAGAACATCCTCAATTTGTCGGAGGAGCTGGGCGAAGAACAACCCGGCTCAAAGACCAAAAGCTTCTGCGGCAATCTGGCCATCAAAATAGCGCATCAGCAAAACGAGCCCGATACGGCGACTCTAATGGCCGATATTATCGGCAAGGAGTACCGATACCTCGACAGCTTTAACGCTGGAGAAGGCCACGGCCACACTCACACCAGTTTTGGCGGGCACCAGCAGTTGCTGCATATCATCGAGCCGATCGAATTCCAAAGACTCGCAAAACCAGACTCTTCAAGCCCGTACTCCGAGGCAATCGTTTACCAGTCAGGGAAAACCTTTGCCGCGACACAAAACCAACGCTGCCCCAAAGGCAAGAACTACCTGCGCGTGATGTTCTCGCGCGAATGAGGAAAACCTATGATGCCATCACTCTTCAAACAGCAGCAGCCTGCCAGTATCGATCACCTGCAGGACACTGCGATCAACATCGTTTACAACGTCTGCAGCATCGTAACGATGCCCGTTGAAATGGCGCTCCGCCCATTCCACGGAACGCGGTATTTCCCGCCGGTGATTATGGTCGCGAGCGCGATCATGATGGTATTCATTCCGCTGATCTCAAGCTTTGCCGGGGCAGTTGGAGGCTTACTTCCTTTCGCCCGCGCGCAGGCCGATATGGGAATCATCGGCATGTGGGGCATGTCCCGGCTTTTCTTTTTCGGCTGCCTTATCCACGGGATCAGAAAATGGCGCCTGATGATCCACATGGAAAAGGAACAGCACAGCCAGTTCGCCGGGCCTCCCCTTTTCTTCTTCAACTGGCTGCCAAAGCCAACATATTGGAAAACACGAATCGTCTATGAACCAGCCTTCCTCATCGTGCTTTCCATCGTTTTGCCCAACTTCTTCATCGTCACCGAAGGAGCCGGTAACTTCCTGCTTTTCTCGGCCATTTTCCTCGCAATGAAGGGCTACTCAGGTTGGTATCTGGCTTGGCAATACCTTCGCGAATTAATGGACATGAAGTTCGCCGGTCCCATCATCGGGGCAATGGCGGAAGGAACGGAAACCGACGAGCAGATGGCGAGCATCAACCTCGCCAGCTTCCCCAAGGATCTTGACCCCGATATTCGCAAAGCAGTCGTTGAGCACCTGGCCCACCGGGCGCGCGTTCCGGAGGAGTAAATCCATGCAACCAAAACACAAAAAAATAATGTTGATTTGCGCCGCCGTTTTCATTGCCTCCTATGTCGTGCGTTATTTCGTGCTGGAGGCAATGCGCATGGCATATTACCAGCAGCAGGCCATCAGGGCTGCCCAGCGAAAGCAGCTCGCAAAGCAGAAGGCCACCAATCCCGCGCCGTCCTCTCCCACTGGTGGAACGGCCGCGGCGCCACCCAAAGCACAAAGCAACCTCACCGGTCCCTGGAATGGCAGCGCTGGCATCCCAGGAAAGGGAAGATGCTGGGTCAGGGTCGAGCTTACAGAGCCAGAGCCTGAGAAGTATTCGGGAAATTTCACGATGAACTGCAATGGCACCGGGCCAATGGTCGCGCGAAACCGCAAGAACGGCGCCATCTACGCCCAGAATCAGCTGGACCCGGTTGCAGTCATTCTCTCCGGCACCGGGGAAAACGGCATCATCAAGCTGAATACGGACAAAGTCATAGGGACCGACACCTCCGGCTGCGCGCCGACATCGATCACTCTTACGCCCTACGGGGCAACCGAATTGGCTGCGCAATGGGAAGAGGGGCCGAACTGCGAGGGCTGGCATTTGCTCATGCGGAGGGCGCGGCAATGATCCGCTCGCACGATTACCTTGCCCAGGGACCGCCGAAGCTCGTGGATATCAATGAGCTCTCCAGGCTCCTGAGCATCCCCCGCGGAACCCTTTACAACTGGTGCTACCTCCGCCGCATACCCTTCATTAAGGCCGGGCGGTCGCTGCGATTTGACCCGACAGAGGTGATCCGGTCGATGCCGCGATACGCGAAATCAGAACCGACGGATCGGGAATGGCGAGCGTGACCTTATGCCGGAAAATTTTGAGCCGCTTGCCAGCGCCGAGGAGGCGGCCGTCTACCTCCGAATCCATGTAAAGACGTTGCGTCGTCTCGCACGGGAAGGACGGGTGCCTTGCGCAAAGATCGGAAAATACTACCGGTTTCGGCTTTCGGAGCTTGACCATTGGGTGCGCCAGAACCACAATGGGATCAGCCGATCGTTCCGCGTGAATGGAGATGATCTTGAAATTCACGCGTAACAGATACCAGGAGGGCAGCCTCCGCAAGGTGCAGAGGAAATCAGGCGCGGAAATGTGGGAATACCGCTATCGCAACCATGCCGAAACCGGCAATCCCATGCGCCAGATAACCCTGAGCGTCCTTGAATATCCAACCGAAAGCAAAGCACGGATTCGCCTCCAGGAAGAAGTGCTGCGCATTAACGGGCCGGAATCGTTCCGCGCCCATGTCAAACCAACCCTGGGAGTTGTCATCGAGAAGTTTAAGACCGAGGAGCGCTTTGAGGAAATCCTTGATTCGCATCCCGGTGCCGAGATTTCATCCGATGGCATGTCCTACAGCACCGTCGCAGGCTACAGTTCCTATTTGACGAAGCATATCGAACCGCGGTGGAGTCCCGTATTCCTTGCAGACATCAAGCCATTACAGGTGAGCGAATGGCTCAAGAAACTGCCCCTGTCGCCGAAAACCAAAGGGCATGTCCGCGCTCTTTTTCACATGCTGTTTGAGCGCGCCATGCTCTGGGGGCTTCTCGACCTGCAGCGCAATCCGATAGATCTGATAAAGCTCAAAGGGACGAGCCGCAGGCAGGGACGGCCACGCATCATCACGCCTGAGAAGTTTCAGGAGCTGATAGCGATTCTGGAAGAACCCTACCGGACGATGGTGATCGTCGCCATCTGCACCGGCTTGCGGGTATCCGAAGTCCTGGCGCTGCGCTGGGAGCATATCGACTTCTCTGCAGGCGTGATTCTGGTTCAGCAGGGCGTCGTGAGCGGGCGCATCGGCAAGGTAAAAACCGAAGCGTCTCAGGACGAAATCCCAATCGACCCGGCCTTCGCCCAGCTATTGCTCGCCAGGCTCGAAGATCAGCCCAAGGGGCTCGTATTTCCGTCCCACGTCACCGGGCGGTCTTATCATGCCGGGATTCTTCAGCAGAAGATTCTCCGGCCGAAAGGAGAGGAAATCGGCATACCGAAGCTGGGCTGGCATACCTTTCGGCACACCTACCGCTCGCTGCTGGATGAAGCGGGCGCACCGATAGGGGTCCAGCAGAAACTGATGCGCCACAGCAACGTGGCGACGACCATGAATGTCTATGGAAACTCGACGCTGCGGGCAAAGCAGGACGCCAACAGCAAGGTTGTGAGAATGCTCATCCCGGATAAGGATGTAGCGTAATGTGGTGTTCTGTGGGGTTGAGGCTCAGGCGGGATGCCTGTAAGTGTATGAAAAATTGGCTCCTCAGGTAGGATTCGAACCTACAACCCTTCGGTTAACAGCCGAATGCTCTACCATTGAGCTACTGAGGAGCAAGGTGTTCTTCCATTAAAACAGACCCTTCGAACCACTGTCAAACTCAGATGATTTCGTTTAACAGTTCCGGCCGCGGACTCGGAATCACAACCTTATTCACCAGCATGCCCTTCTGCCCCACGATCTGAGATCCCGCGTCCACCGCCGCCTGCACCGCCGCGACATCGCCGGTCAGCGTCACGAACGCTTTGCCGCCGAGCGCCATCGCCAGCCGAATCTCGATCAACTCCACGTTCGCCGCTTTGACCGCCGCGTCCGCTCCCTCGATCAGCGAAGCCACTGAGAACGATTCCACGATCCCCAGCGCGTTCAGCATCTCCACCTTCGTGCCACCCGCAATCGCCGGGAACACCGACTCGTGCAGATTCGGAATTACGAACGAATCGATGATCGCGAAATTCCCCTGGCTGATACCCGCCGATACCGCCGCCTGGACCGCCCCCACCTCGCCTCGCACCATTACCATGTACTTCCCCGAGCAGATAGAGCGCGACAACAGCAGGTCGACATCCGCCGCCTTCAGCATCGCATCGCACGCCTGAAATCCGGCGGCGATGCTCGTCAATTCGATCAGGCCGATTGAATTCTTCGCCATCTTAAGCCACAATCTCAACAAAATCAGGGGTCACGGTCCGCACCTTGCCGTCGATGCTCGCGTGCACCGGCGCGCCCAACTTCGAATCCTCGACGCGCCCGACCATTTGACCCTTCTTTACCTTTTTCCCTTGCTCTACAACCGGAGCGGCCGCCTGGCCGGCGTGCTGCTTCATCCTGATCTTTACCGCCACCGGCCGGCACGCCACGTCCTGGAACGGTGTCTCACGCTCGTAATCCTCCACCTTTAGCCGATGCCGCAACTGTGCAAGCGGCACGCGCCGGTATTCCTTCATCGGGTGGACCTGCACCGGCTTTTGCTGCACGAATTTCAGTCCCGCCGCGCGCCGGTCACGCTTGCCGTCGTCGCACGCCTCCTTCGGATACAGATCTTCGGGACAGGCGTACAGCGTACAAAGCCCGCACGCGCAACACAACTCCGACCATTGATTCCAGATGTCGCCGCCGGTCAGCGTGAACCCGAGACTGCGCATCACTTTGTGCGGCATCACTTCGTACCCTAATAGATATCGCGGACAGAATTCCGTGCAGTAGCTGCACTGGTCGCACGCCGATTTGCCGATCCGATTCATCTCGTCCTGCGATCGCGTCTTGCGCGTCAGCAGATAGTGGTCGCGCGGGAGAAGGATCAGGCCGCCGGTCGTCTTCGTGACGACATCGTCCTGATCGAACGTCAGCGTCCCCATCATCAGCCCGCTGACGAAGACCCCGAAATCGTCCACCGTTGCGCCGCCGGCCAAAGCGATCAGATCGCGAAACGGTGTCCCCACCGGTGCCCAGAACGACTTCGGCTCGCGCACTGCGCCGCACACCGAGAGGAATTTCTGAGTCACAGGTGTGCCCTGTGCTGCCAGATGCGCGTTGTACAAGGTCTCCACGTTATTCACCACACATCCTACTTGCAGCGGAATGCCGGCCGGTGGTATCAATCGCCCGGTCGCCGTGTAGACCAGCTCGTACTCATCTCCCGAAGGATAAAAATCGCCGAGAATCACGAATTCGATCCGGCTGTCCTGCAGTTTCCCCTTCAGCGCCTCCAAGGAGTCCGCATTCTTCGCCTTAATCCCGAACTTGCCGCTCTTTGCGCCCGTGGCTTCCATCATGTGGATCATCCCGGAAAGAATCTGGCCGGGGAAGTGCTTCATCAACTCGGCGTCTTTATGGATAAGCGGTTCGCACTCCGCTCCGTTCGCGATGAGGTATTCCACTTGTGACTGCGCCTTCACGTACGTGGGGAAACCGGCCCCGCCGGCGCCCACAACGCCACATTCACGCAATTGCTCGCTGAACATAAATCACAAGCATAACCCACCGTCTCGCGCCAATGCCTCGCGGACACGCGTTACACTGGGATTTCCACTATGAAACTCCAGAGCCACACCATCACCCAGGGGCGGGACCGCGCTCCCGCACGCTCTATGTTGAAAGCGATCGGCTTTACCGACGAGGATCTCGCGAAGCCAATCATCGGAGTGGCCAACACCTGGATCGAGACCATGCCGTGCAATTACAATCTGCGCGAATTGGCCGTGAAGGTGAAAGAGGGAATCCGCGCGGCCGGCGGGACGCCGATGGAGTTCAATACCATCGCGATCAGCGACGGTGTCACGATGGGCACGGAAGGCATGAAGGCGTCGCTCGTCAGTCGAGAGATCATCGCCGATTCGATCGAGTTGCTCGTCCGCGGCCACATGTTCGATGGCGTGGTGGCGCTCGTCGCCTGCGATAAGACGATCCCCGGCGCCGGGATGGCGCTGCTGCGCCTCAACATTCCGGGAGTCGTGCTCTACGGCGGCACGATTCTTCCCGGTCATCACAACGGCCGCGACATCACCATCATGGAAGTGTTCGAGGCAGTCGGAGCCAACGCGGCAGGCCGCATTTCCGATCAGGAACTGCGCGATATCGAAGACCACGCCTGCCCCGGCGCAGGCGCCTGCGGCGGACAATATACCGCCAACACAATGGCGACCGTAATGGAGATGATCGGACTCTCGCCCCTCGGCACCGCGGCGGTTCCCCAGGTCGACCCGCGCAAGGAGGATGTGGCGCGGCGCTGCGGCCGCATCATTATGGAGGCAGTGAGAAACAATCTGCGTGCGCGCGACGTCTGCACGCGTAAGGCGTTCGAAAATGCCATTGCGGCCGTGGCCGGTACCGCCGGTTCGACCAATGCCGTGCTTCATCTGCTCGCGATGGCGCGGGAGGCCGAGGTGCCGCTATCGATCGATGATTTCGACGGTATCTCCGCGCGCACACCTGTGTTCGTCGACATCAAACCCGGCGGACGCTTCGTCGCAGCCGACATCGATAAAGCGGGCGGAATCCCGGTCATCGCCAAGCGGCTGGTGGACGCAAAGCTGGTCGATGGCAGCGCCGTTACGGTCACCGGCCGCACGCTCGCGGAAGAGGCCGCCGAAGCACACGAGACTCCCGGACAGGAAGTGATCCTGCCCCTGAGCAAGGCCCTGAAACCGCGCGGAGGCATCGCGATTCTCCGCGGCAGTCTCGCGCCCGAAGGCTGCGTAATCAAATTGGCCGGCCACGACAAGAAAGTTCATCAAGGCCCCGCGCGCGTGTTCGAGCGCGAAGAGGATGCCATGCAGGCCGTTACCCACGGGCAGATCAAGCCCGGCGACGTAGTTATCATTCGCTACGAAGGGCCGCGCGGCGGACCCGGCATGCGTGAAATGCTCGGCGTCACCGGCGCGATCGTGGGCGCGGGCCTCTCCGACAGCGTCGCGCTCGTAACTGACGGCCGCTTCAGCGGCGCCACGCACGGATTCATGATCGCACATGTCGCGCCCGAGGCTTTCAATGGCGGCCCCATCGCCGTCGTGCAGGAGGGCGATCCCATCACCGTCGACGCCAATACAGGCGTGATCAATATCGATATTGCGCCCCAGGAGTTGAAGCAGCGGCTCGCGGCCTGGAAGCCGCGCGAGCCGCGATACGGCACCGGCGTGTTCGCGAAGTATTGCAAGCTCGTGAAATCGGCGTCCGAGGGCGCTGTGACATCGCAGGTTTAATGGCAAGGGGCAGTTCTGCTTAGCATGCCATCCCGTAGGACAAGTCCTGACCCTGACGGCTTCGACTCCGTCACACGATCAGCATACAATCGCCATACGAATAGAACCGGTACCGCTGCTCCACGGCGTGACGGTAGGCGGCCAGCGCCAGCTCCGTTCCCGCGAATGCGCATACCAGGAGCAGCAGGCTCGTCCGCGGAAGGTGGAAGTTCGTCAGCATCGCGCCGACACCGCGGAATTCGTAACCTGGATAAATAAAGATATCGGTTTCACCTTCGAGCCGCTCCGTTCGGTGTGCAGTCTCGATAGTCCGGACGCTCGTCGTGCCCACCGCAACCAGGCGCTGCGCGGCCCGCATCTTCGCCGCGTTCTCCTCGGTTATCCGAAACCGTTCGGTGTGCAGCTTGGCACGCTCAACCTGCTCTTCATGCAGCGGCTGAAACGTCCCCAGTCCCACGTGTAGCGTGACGTAGGCGATCTCGGCGCCCCGCGTGCGGCACTGGTCCAGGATTTCCGGCGTGAAATGCAGGCCCGCCGTGGGCGCCGCTACCGATCCTTTTTCGCGCGCAAACACGGTCTGATACCGTTCCCGATCGGCGGGCCGGTCGGGACGTTTGATATATGGCGGCAGCGGAACGTGACCAATCCTCTCAAACTCCTGGTACAGGTCGCCCTCCGCATGGAACCGAATCGTGCGCTCTCCGAACTCGCCGCGTCCGATAATCTCTGCCTCCAGTCCATCCGGAAACAGGATCCGCTCGCCCACGCGAATTTTGCGGCCCGGTCGTACCAGAGCCTCCCAATCGCGCGCATCGGCACTTACGGGCCGCAGTAGAAACACCTCTACCGCGCCGCTCAGATATTCCCGGCGCTTGGGGCTGTTCTTGCCGATTGGCAGCGAATGCACGCCCGCGCGGTGGCCAAATAGCCGCGCCGGAAACACGCGAGAATCGTTTAGCACCAGGCAATCGGCCGTTTGGAGAAAGGAAGGGAAATCGCGGAACGCCCGGTCCTCCCACCGGCCTTCGGCTCGATGAACGACCATCATCCGCGATGCCGCGCGGTCAGGCAGCGCCTCTTGCGCGATCAATTCCTCGGGCAGCGCGTAGTCGAATTCCGCCAGGTCCATCCCTCTTCAATGTAGCGGACGTACATTCGGCGGACGACGACTATGCAGAACACCTCACATCCTAAGCTGACTCGCGCCTTCCGCATACAAAACATTCTTGAAAAATGTTTTGCTGAGTCCAGGAATGCGATTGGGTTTCTCTGAATACCCGATAACAGGCCTTGAGCAAGTCGCGGGAAAGCGGCGGATTTCAGGCCGGCGTACCGGGCCGAATCGCGCCCGGACGGCCACAGCCCAACGATTACCGAAAAGAGCTTGCCGTTGAGCTTCAGTGAGCCTCTTTGCCGCATTCCCCAGCGTGCCCGCGGTGCGGCCGATCAGCTTCGATACGCGTTTGGTTGCTCCGCTGTCTGCCCTCCACACGGATACTCAAGAGCACCCACTCGTACCTCCACAGTTGCCGCACTTATAGCAACTCCCATTCCGCGTCATAATCGACCCGCACTCGGCGCATAGCGGCGCGTCCGACACCACCGGTGAAAATGGCAGTTGCTGCTGCGGATCCGATTCCGTGGGCCGCAGCGTACCCGTTTCGCCCGCTTCGGTCACGGCATACTCCGGGCCCAGGAACTTCGCGCCCAGCCAGCGGAACATGTAATCCATGATCGACTTCGCGTACGGAATCTGCTGGTTCCCCGTCCACCCGCTGGGCTCGAACCGCACGTGCGCGAATTTGTCGACCAGGAACTTCAGCGGTACGCCGTACTGCAGGTTGAAACTCACCGCCGTCGCGAACGCATCCACCAGGCCCGAAATCGTCGAGCCCTCCTTCGCCATCGTAATGAAGATCTCGCCCGGCGCGCCGTCGTCATACATCCCCACCGTGATGTACCCCTCGTGGCCGCCGATCGAGAACTTGTGGGTGATCGACGCCCGCTCGTCCGGCAATTTGCGCCGCACTGGCCGGTACACTACCTTCTCTACTGGCGCCGGCGCCGCAGCGGCTTTCTTCTCGCCCTTGCCCGATCCCGAGCTTAGCGGCTGCACCCGCTTCGAATTGTCGCGGTAAATCGCCACGGCCTTCAGCCCGAGTTTCCAACTCTCGGTGTAGGCGTTCATGATCTCTTCTACGGTCGATTCCTCGGGCATGTTGATCGTCTTTGAAATCGCGCCCGAAATGAACGGCTGTACCGCAGCCATCATGCGCACATGTCCCATGTAATGGATCGACCGTGTCCCGTTCTGGGGACGGAAGCTGCAGTCGAATACTGCGAGGTGCTCGGGTTTCAGTTGCGGCGCCCCTTCGATCGTCCCCGTCGCGTCGATGTGGCTGACGATCTTTTCCGCCTGCTCCGACGTATATCCCAGCTTGATGAGGGTCGCCGGTACCGTGTTGTTGACAATTTTGATTACGCCGCCGCCTACCAGTTTCTTGTACTTGATCAGCGCCAGATCGGGCTCGATGCCGGTCGTGTCGCAATCCATCATGAACCCGATCGTGCCGGTGGGCGCGATCACCGTGACTTGCGCGTTGCGATATCCGCTGCGCCGGCCCGATTCGTAAGCGTCGTCCCAGCACTGCTGCGCGCCCTGGTGCAGCGCCGCCGGAACGTTGTGACGGTTGATGCGGCTCACAGAGTCGCGATGCATCCGGATTACTTCCAGAAAGGGTTGCTCGTTAACCGCGTATCCCGGGAACGTGCCCACCGCATCCGCGATCCGCGAGCTGGTCAAATACGATTGGCCGCACATCACGGCGGTGATCGCCCCTGCGAAGTCGCGGCCCTGATCACTGTCGTACGGAATTCCCATCGACATCAGCAGCGCGCCCAGATTCGCGAAGCCCAGTCCCAGCGGCCGGAAATTATGCGAGTTTTCGCCGATCTTCTGCGTCGGGTAGCTGGCGTTATCGACGATGATCTCCTGCGCCAGGATCATCGTGTCCACAGCATGGCGGAACGCCTCTACGTCGAACTGGCCGTCCGGTCCCACGAATTTCATCAGATTCAGGGACGAGAGATTGCACGCCGAATCGTCCAGGAACATGTACTCCGAGCACGGATTGGAGGCGTTGATGCGCGCCGTGTTCTTGCACGGATGCCACCGGTTCACGGTCGTGTCGAACTGCATCCCCGGATCGCCGCACTGGTGCGTCGCATCGGCGATTTGCCGCATGATGTCGCGCGCTTTATGCCGCTTCACCGGCTGGCCTGTCGAGACGGACTTGGTCCACCAGTCGCCGTCTTGTACCACCGCTTCCATGAAGTCGTCGGTGGCGCGCACGGAATTGTTGGCGTTCTGGAAGAAGACCGAACTGTACGCTTCACCGTCTAGCGAGGAATCGTACCCCGCTTCGACGAGCGTGTAGGCCTTCTTCTCTTCCTTCGCTTTGCACCAGATGAACTTCTCGACATCCGGATGGTCTACGTTCAGGATCACCATCTTCGCCGCGCGCCGCGTCTTCCCGCCCGACTTGATCACGCCCGCGAAAGCGTCGAAGCCCTTCATAAAGGAGAGCGGACCCGAAGCACGGCCACCGCCCGAAAGGACCGCGTCCTCTTCCCGCAGTGCCGAGAGATTCGACCCCGTCCCCGACCCCCACTTGAACAACATGCCTTCCGTTTTCGCGAGGTCCAGGATCGATTCCAGCGAATCCTTCACCGAAACGATGAAGCACGCCGAACACTGCGGCCGCATTACGCCCGATTCAAGCTTCGCAATCCGATCCGCTTCTTTTTCATAGATCCATCCGTAGCCGCGCGTCTCCTTCACGCCCACGTTGAACCACACCGGTGAATTGAAGCACGCCTTTTGCGTCAGCATGAGGTGCGCCAGTTCGCTCCGGAAATTCTCGCAGTCCTCGGCGCTGCGGAAATATCCGTCCTTCTGCCCCCACCCGGAGATGGTGTCGACCACGCGCTGGACCAGTTGGGCCACGCTCGTCTCCCGCTCCGGCGATCCCAGCTTTCCGTAGAAGTACTTACTCGCAACGATATTGGTGGCGGTCTGCGACCAGTCTACGGGCACTTCGACATCGCGCTGCTCGAAGATTACCGAGCCTTTGTCATTTCCAATCGAGGCGGTACGGGTCTCCCATTGAATCTCGTCGTAGGGGGTCTTGCCGGCCTCCAGCCGGGCAGTAAAATAGCGGGGAAATGCAATCCCCAGCTTGGCTTTTGGGGTGGTTTTGGTCTTCAATGATTCTATTTTCGCACTGAGATCAACGGAAAGCTGGCCCATTCGCGTCCTCCTTGGATTCACTGCAGGTAGCAATGCCTTCGTAATGTTGCCCCAATAGGTAGTGGGACGTCAAGAAGTTTATCTATATGCAGGGTGTTAAGGTTACAAGGAGGCGGTGATGCAGTTCACATCACAGCTCCGGCGCGTGGACGGAAGCGCAGAAAATCTCATGAGAATCTATGGCTGAGCGAAGGACACTCTAGGCAACGCTGCTGATGTAGTCTGCGTTGGATGCGGCGCGCGCGGGGGGACGACGATGGAAATGACGGCTAGCCGATGCCACGACGCGTTCGACCTCGTCGCGGTCCAACGGCTGAGCCAAAACGTCGAATCCGCCAATGTTCAGGACCTCGGCCCACAGATAGTCATCGGCGGTGCGCGATGTGACGACCAACTGCGGAGGCCGGGCCATCCGCCGGAGGTCGCCGAGGACGCTCTGCCAATTCGAGTCCGCGACTTCGGTTTCGGCGATCACCACTTCCAAGGGAACGCGCTGCAGATAGTCCAAGCCAACGCGCCGGTCCGGAGCTTCGAAGAGCCGCCATCCGGATTTCCAGAAGATCTGCCGCAGGAGATTCCGGTCAGTTTCGAATTTGCCCAGCAGGAGGGCGGATACAGTATCGTCGCGCGTCGTATCATTCATGGGGAGACACCTCTCGCTCCGATCCGCGTCGTTGGTACCGGGAGTTCTACCAGGACAGAAAGCGCTCGTTGGGGGCGCCTAGTACTTACTTTACGCAGGCGAGACCAATCACACAATAGGAATCCGCATGAATCGAATTGCCGCAGTGAGCAACCGTACTGGCAAAACCCAACAGTGTGCAATCTTGGACGCGGAATCAACGTTCGTAACTTGCAGCACCATTCGTTGCGATTTAGAATCTCCACACCATGACTCGAATACAACCGAGTTCCGTACCGCGCGGGAGTGAGGTGGTACTGCTGGTAGAGCCCGAACCCGAGACCCGCAAACTGGCGGCTTTTATGCTCAATAAGCAGGGTTATCAGATTCTGGAAGCCAGAAGTGCGATGGACGCAGTCAAGATTTTTGATGAACACCACGGCGCGGTGGACCTTCTTCTGACCGAGGCCGTGATGTCGCGCGTGAACGGCCATGAACTGGCCCAGATGTTGACCCGCCATAGTCCAGCACTCCGCGTCCTGTACCTCGCCGACGCGCAGTATGAACGGCTCACCCGCGGTATTGCGGCGGCAAAGGGACTGGCGTTCATCCAGCGGCCGTTCACCATGGGCGTGCTCGCCCAAAAGGTCCGGCAGGTATTGGATGTACCCGCCGCTCCCAAGATCATGACGGCTGGCGGAAACTGATGCGGCGCTGGCGTCCGGCTGGCCTAACTGGTACGCTGGGTGCTCGTCGTATCTCCTGATGTCTCTCCTGAAGGAACTCCGCTTCGGCTTTCGCCAGCACCGTAAGAATCTTGGGTTTACGCTGGTCGTGCTGGTCACGCTGGGCCTCTGCATCGGCGCGAACGCCGCGATCTTCACTGTGCTCGACGCTGTGCTGTTCCGCCCCGCTCCTTATCCCGAACCCGACCGGATCTTCACTGTAGCGACTGCCACCCGGCAGAACGGCCAGGAGAATGTCAACCTGCGGCAGACCGGGGCGCTATTTGAGGTGCTCCGCCAAGGCGCCCCTGGACTCGACGTCGCCGCCTACTCGGGCGACCGCGCAGCCAACTTCAGCGCCGGCGACCGTCCCGAGTACGTCCGGCAGCAGCGCGTCTCCAGCGGCTTCTTTCACGTCCTCGGAATTGCGCCGCAGTACGGCCGCGAATTCCTGCGCACAGAGGATGTGCCCGGCGGCGACACGGTCGCGGTCCTGAGCCACAGTTTCTGGCGGCGTGTCTTCCATGGCAATCCGGCCGCGGTGGGGAGCGCCATCCGGCTGCAAGGCGTACCGTATACCGTGGTCGGGATTATGCCGCGCGATTTCCGCTCGACGGTTCCGGCGGATGTTTGGACGCCGCTGCGGCCCTCGCGCACCGGCGAAGGCATCGGCACAAACTACAGCGTGGTGGCGCGACTGCGTCCGGACGTCTCATGGCCGGAAGCGACCGGCCAGTTGAAGGCGCTAAGCCGGAACCTCTTTCTGCTGCCGGGTTTCGGGCGCGACTACTCCGACATCGAACAACGGCTCATTCCCTTTCAGGAAGCAGCGACGAAGCAGGTGCGCCGCCAGTTGTGGATCGCCTGGTGCGCCGTGCTGGTGGTTCTGCTCATCGGCTGCGTCAATATCGCCGGCCTTCTTCTGGCGCGCTCCGGCGCGCGATACCGGGAGATCGCAACGCGCATGGCCCTGGGCGCGAGCCGCGCTTCGATCGTGCGGCAGCTTCTAGTGGAGAGTCTTCTGCTGGCCATCGGCGGATGCGTCGTCGGACTCGGAGTGGGCGCATTCGCGCTGGCCGGCCTGAAGACACTTGGCGCCGAGAGTTTCCAAAGCAATTTCGAATTCTGGCGCCCGATTCAGCTCGACGCACGTGTGATGCTCGCAATGCTGGGGCTGGCCACCGTAACCAGTTTTCTCTTCGGGCTTGTGCCCGCCTTCCATACCGCCCGCCTCGATATTCGAACGGCGCTGGTGGAAAGCGGGCGCGGCATTGCATCCAGCGGGCCACGATGGTCGCGCAACGCATTGGTGGTGGGCGAAGTGGCCCTGAGCCTGGTGCTATTGGTGGGCGCCGGGCTGCTCGTAAAAACCCTGAACTACTTCGACAGTCTCAGTCCAGGATTCGATCCGCGTCACGTGATCGCTGGGCAGGCCACGCTGGCAAGTGATGCGCAATCGGGCCGCTATCGCACGCGTGAAGACGTGGAGCGGCTGTTCACGGATAGCCTGAAGCGCGTCCGCGAGATCCGCGGTGTGCAATCGGCAGCGGTAGCGCTCACTCTGCCCTACGAACAGCCCCTCAACTACGGATTCCGCCTGCCGGACGCCGCGGACCGGAACGGCCACGCGAGCGAAATGGTGTACGTCACGCCGGCCTACTTCGAGACCATGCGGATTCCAAAACTGGCAGGGCGGGGATTCCGCTCGTCCGACACACCGGAGAGCGCGCGCGTCGTAGTGGTGTCGCAGTCGTTCGCGGCGAAGTATTTCCGCGGCGAGAGCGCCATCGGTCATCACGTGGCCATCGACGGCATCCCCCGCGAGATCGTCGGGATTGTGGGCGACGTGCAGCAGCATAGCGCGTTAATCGATCTCGGGCCGCTGGCTGTTGACCCTACAATCTACCTTCCGGTATCGCAGACGTCGGACATGTTCCTGCGCCTGGTGCACACGTGGTTTCCGCCGAAGTGGGTCATCCGCACGAGCGGCGCGCCATCGGCGGCTATCGAACGCCAGTTGCAGAATGCGGTAGCGGCCGTGGATCCGGGGCTGGCCATTTCGAAGTTCCAGACCATGTCGGACCTCGAGGGCGTCTACACGACCGACCAGCGCTATTTGGCCGCGCTCCTCTCGGGATTAGCGGGTTTGGCGGTGTTGCTGGCGGCTGTCGGGCTTTATGGTCTGATTTCGCATTCGATCGCGCAGCGCACGCACGAACTCGGAGTCCGGCTGGCGCTGGGCGCTACGGCCGAACAGACGATCAAAGACGTCGTGGCGCCCGGACTTAAGCTGGCGGGGGTGGGAATCGCGCTGGGCTTCGTGCTGTCGCGCCTGGCGGTCCGATTCCTGGAGTCGATGCTCTACGGAGTGCGACCCAATGATGCCGCGACATTCCTGATAACGGCCGCGATCCTGCTGGTCGTAGCGTTTCTCGCGAGCGCGGCCCCGGCTCTCAGGATCCTGCGGCTCGACCCGGCCCAGACACTGCGCAACGAATAACCCGTCTCGCCTCAAATGTGAGGGACTAAAGGGAGGGCCGGAGGGAATATCAGGCAGTTGCTAAGCCGCTGGCATGAGGGGACCACAACGCCCTCGATACTCTCGCGATGGGCGCGCTGGCGTGCGTCATGGCGTTGGGTCTGCGGCGGCGAATCTGAATCGATTGAGCCAGGCGGCATCGGCCAGAACCACCGATGTTGCCTCTTGGCGGTCCGAGATCTTCCAGTATCGCCGTAAAAGTCGAGTCTTCTGCTCGCTATCGACGCGCCGGAAACCGTGCTTTTCGTAGAACCGGATCGCCCATTCGGCGTCAGCCCATGTGCCGATAAGTACCGGGCATTGCGCCACCGTTCTCAAATGCGCCAGCAGCCGTGCTCCGATCCCGCGCTGCTGGCTGCCGGTCCGGACGTACGCGTGGCGAATCAAGGTCACTTCCTGCACTTCCTGCAGGCCCATTACACCTGCGAGCGTCCCATCCTCCTCGCAGCCCCAGAACATCACACCGTCTTCCATCTCGCTTCGCAGCTCATCCTGCGACATATAGGGCTGAGTCCAGCAATCCGCCGGTATGACGTTCTCGTAGGCGCGCGCGGCGTCGTTGATGATGCACCAGATCTGGTCAAAATCGCGCTCATCGCAGCAACGGATCATAGCTCGCGCTCCTGCGTCAGGGTTTCAGTTCAACGGCCCGTGCGAATCTCACGGCAGGATTGGCGCGAAGCTGATCGAGCACGGACTCCGGTACCAGGCCGTCAGTAGAGACTACCGCGACAGCTTCGGCGGCAGCTTCGCGACGGCCCAGCGAGAAGTTCGCGATGTTGATGCTATTGCGGCCGAGCACTGTCCCGACGTGGCCGATTACGCCGGGGACATCGTGGTTCCTCATATAAATGAGAGACCCGAGGAGAGCTGCTTCACAATAGATGCCATCGACCTGGGTGAGGCGCGGCTTGTCGAGAAAGACGGCGCCCTCGACGGTCGTCGTGCCGGTATCGGTTTCCAGATCGAGGCGGACGGAATCTGTGCGGCCGGTGCGCTCTTCGAGGACCTCAGCGACGTTCCAGCCGCGCTGGTCGGCAAGCTGCATGGCGTTCACGAGGTTGGCGCGGTTCTCGGTGGATCGGCTGAGCACTCCGGCGAGTCCTGCGTTACGCAGAAGGCTGGTGTTGCTGTCGCCGATGCGGCCGAAGTAGGTGAGACGAATGGTGCGCGGATTCCCGGAGGCGATGTAGGAGGCAAAGGTGCCGAGGCGCTCAGCGAGCGCGGCATAGGGGCCGAGCGCGCGGTACTGCTCGGGCGAGAGCGCGGGCATGTTCACGGCGTTGATGGCGATGCCATGGCGGAGGTATTCGACCACCTGCTCCGCGATGCGCACGCCGACGATCTCCTGGGCCTCTTCAGTGGAGCCGCCGATGTGGGGAGTGGCAAGGACGTTATCCGAGGCGAACAGCGGACAATCGGAGGGGACAGGCTCGGCGGCGAAGACATCCAGCGCGGCGTCGGCAATCTTGCCCGATTCGAGCGCTTCGCAAAGCGCGGCTTGGTCAACCAGCTCGCCGCGGGCACAATTGACGATGCGCACGCCATTCTTCATTTTGGCGAAGGCCTGCCGCGAAAACATGCCCGTGGTTTCGGGAGTGGCTGCGACGTGCAGACTGATGTAGTCGCTGGCGGCATAGAGCGCGTTCAGGTCGGCGAGCTCGATGCCCAGATCGTGGGCGATCTTGGAGGTGACGTAGGGGTCGTGGGCGAGGATGCGCATTTCGAAGGCGCGTGCCCGCTTGACCACCTCGCGGCCAATGCTGCCGAGCCCGATGACACCGAGGGTCTTGCCGCGTAGCTCGGTGCCCATGAACTTCTTCTTCTCCCACTTCCCGGCACGAGTGGAAGCGTTGGCCTGCGGGATGCGGCGGGCCATCGCGAGCATGAGGGCGAGTGTGTGCTCGGCGACTGAGATGGCATTGCCGCCGGGCGTGTTCATGACGAGCACGCCGGCTTCGGTGGCAGCGTCGAGATCGACGTTATCGACGCCGACGCCGGCGCGGCCCACGACGCGGAGCTTAGGCGCTTTCCGAAGGACGTCGCGAGTAACCTGTACAGCGCTACGGACGAGCAGGGCGTCGGCCACAGGCAGGTGCTGCACGTACTCCTTCGGATTGGAAACGATGGTGTTCCAGCCGGGCTGGGAGCGGAAAAGCTCGATCCCGGCTGGGGCGACTGGTTCGGCGATGAGGATATTCATCGGCTTAAGCGTTGACCGGCTGCTGTATCGCGACGCGTTCGTAAATCTCCTGGACAGCGGCTACGCCGGTGCCGTATTTCACGGGGTGGCCGTTTGCGTTCAGAATGATCTCGAGACCAGCGATGACGGAGAAGAGGTCGGCGAAATCGAAGTAGCCGAGGTGAGCGATGCGGAAGATCTCGCCCTTCATGGAGCCTTGTCCGTTGGCGATAATCGCGCCGAAACGGCTGCGGAATTCCTTCACGATGACGCCGGAGTCGAGGCCGGCGGGCGACTTGACGGCGGTCACGCTGGAGCCGGGCGACGCGGCTGAGAACAGCTCGAGCCCGAGTTCCTGGACCGCGGCTCGGGTCGCTTGGGCGAGGAGCTCGGCATTTTCCACGAGCTTGGCCATGCCGATCTGCTTGACGTATTTGAGAGCCTCGGCCATCGCGAGGATCAAGGCGGTAGAGGGGGTCCAGCTCGACTCGCCGGCATCGCCGCTTTTCTTTTCTTTTTTGAAATTGAAGTAGTAGTGTGGGAGCGTGGCGGTGTCGGCCAGTTTCCAGGCTTTGGCGCTGATCGCGAGGAAAGCAAGGCCGGGCGGTATCATGAACGCCTTTTGAGAGCCGCCGATGACAATATCGAGGCCCCATCCATCGATGTCGAGGGGCATGGTGCCGAGTCCGGTGATGGCATCTAGCACGAGAATGGCGGGCGTTCTCGCGACGGCAGCGGCGATGGCGCGAACGTCGTGCGCGGCGCCGGTGGAGGTTTCCGAGGCCTGGAGGAAGACGCCTTTGACCTCGGGATTCCGGGCGAGGGCCTGTTCGACCTGCGCGGGCGCGATCACTTGTCCGTAGGGAACAGTTAGGAGGGTGGCATCGAGGCCGTAGGCTTTGGCGATTTCGGCCCAGCGCTCCCCGAACTTGCCGGCGACGCAGACGATGACTTTGTCGCCCTTGGAGAAGAGGTTGGCTACGGTGGCGTCCATTGCGCCGGTGCCGGAGGAGCAGAACATGAGGACGTCGTTGGCGGTACCCATGACTTCCTTCAGGTCAGCGAGGCAGGAACGGTATGCCTTGCGGAAGTCCTCGGTGCGGTGGTGGATATCCGACGCCATCATCGCGTGCAGAGCAGGCGGATAGAGAGGGGTCGGGCCAGGAGTAAGAAGACGCTGCTTTTTGATGTGCATGGTGGGTAGTTTTTCAGGATAGCAAGGCTGAGGGAGGGGTGGTTGCCGGAGTCGGTTCAAACTCTTACAGCCACGGATGCGCGCAGATTCACACGCATAACGTGGTGTCATCCGTGTGAACCCGTGTGCACCCGTGGCTGATTCTCTGATGCCGTTCTATCCATTCAGAGGGTGAGTTCGCCTTTGTACATCATGTCTTTCAACGAAAACTTGATCGATAGGTGAAACGGCGCGAACCAACTCTCCAGCGTCACTACCTTATCGGCGATCGTAATCGCGTCGGCTCCACGCGGGAAAAACAGTAGTACCTCACCGGATGCGTTCCCCGATCCCTTGAAGAGGTGCGCACAGGGAATGGGCGGCTTACCCGCCCGCTCCAAACGTGTCCCTCCCTCGATGGCCTGCAGCATGGCTTCGTTCGGATCGGGTGGCGCCGCTTCGCCCGGCTTCACCTTCGGCGGCGGCATCAATGGCAGCCCCCTCAGCCGGATCACGTAGAATTGCCCGGTGAGTTCCGGAATCTCCGGTCCGCCCGCCAGCCGCACGGGCTTTGCAGACGCCCACCGCGCCAGTACCCGGAATTGTACCGGCTCGCCCGGAGCTTCCGGACGAGGCGGGATCGGCTCACCGATCGGCACGCTCTGCGCGCCCCCTTGGGGAACCCCGGGCCGCGAGTCGGGGACCTCGATTCCCCGCCTGCCGTTATTCCCGTAGCCCACAACGGTGGGCTTCTTCTCGTCCATGCGCGCGAAGCCCTCGCGAGCCCACGGAGACCTCCAAAGGAGAATCTCCTTCTCCTCGCTGCTCCAGCTGGCCGGGTCCTTGGTGTCCCAGAATTCCTTTCGCGCCGCAAGCACCGAGGGCCATGCGAGGCAAACGGCGGCACCCCGTAGCCACTGTCTTCGAGTTCGGATCACTTACCTTTATCGTAGCGAGAGAATTTCGCGTATGATGGGCTGCCGTGGCTACCCGTCAGTCTAAAGCCCCGAGCGAGTTCGGAAAGGCGGCCGTGCGGATCTTCGCGGCCAACGATCGGATGAACCAGATTCTCATCGAGCATGTGGACCCCGCAGCATGGACTGCCAAGCCCCCCGGCAACGTCCGGACGATCGCGGGAATTTTCACGCATGTACATAACGTCCGCACCAAATGGGTGAGGCTTTCGACTCCGCACCTGAAGGTCCCACAACAACTCAAGCGAACGCACTGCACGCCGGAGGAGGCGCGGGCGGCACTGGCGGAGAGCGCCGCCCGCTGCGGCGAAATGCTCGCGGAAGTGCTTCAGTTTCACCGGGACGGATGGGCCAAACCATGGCCCGCCGGCCCGGAGATGCTGTGCTATATGATCGCTCACGAAGCACACCATCGCGGACAAGTGCTCATGCTGGCCCATCAACTCGGATTCCCGCTGCCGATGGGCGTGATGTCGGGAATCTGGAACTGGGAGAAGCTCTTGAAAGACGGCCTATTGGCTTGACGTTACGGGCATGTCCCAAAGGAATTTGTGCAGGAAAGTCTCCATCCGGCCGAGTGTGTACATCCAGCGGCTGTGCAGGAGCGATTCGTGCACGTCATCAGGGAAGACGATTAGCTCATAGTACACGTCTCGCTGGCGCAGAAGCTGGATGAGGCCGGTCATCTGCTGGAACGCGACGTTGCGGTCGTCATCGCCCTGGATGAGAAGGACCGGCGATTTCCAGCCATCGATGGCGCCGATGGTCGACGACTTGTAGGAGACGGAATTGGGATCGAGCGAGCTGCCCCAGAGATGGACGCCCGCAAGATCGACGCCGGCCTTGAAGATATCGGAGTTGCGCGCCAGTGCCTGCGACGTGAGTACGCCGCCGTAAGACAGGCCCCAAATGCCGATGCGGTTGGGATCGACATCGGGCCTCGTCTGCAGGTACTTGCCGCCGGCGACCACGTCCTGGTATTCGCTGTTCCCCGCCCCACCTGTATTGGGCGCCTGTCGGAACGACCGGCCGTAGCCGATGCCGCTGCGGTAGTTGATCGACATCACAACATAGCCCTGATTCGCAAGCCACTGATTGATCGCGTAAGCCCAATGGTAGAACTGCATGTAGTGATACGCCGGCATCATCTGGCGCACGGGACCGCCGTGCACGAATACGATAGCGGGGCGGCGCTCGCCGGGTTTGATGTCCTTGGGTAGAAAGAGTTGATTGTGGATCTCGAGGCCATCGGCGGCCTTGGTGATGACGATCTCGGGTTTCACGTGCGCGTCCATCGGGAAGCCGGGACGCGATTTCGGAAACACGATCTGCTGCTTCGGGGCGGCCGATAGCGGGCCGGCAGCGAGGTTCCAGATGCCGATCGATTGCGGCATCTGCCAGTCGGCGCTAAGGGTCGCGAGATATTTCCCGGAGGAGAGCGGGGTAGGCGAGGTTTCGACGCCTTCGCCCGTGGTGACCTGCACGGGCGTGCCGCCGCTGACCGGCACGGCCCAGATGTGGCGCCGCTCGATATCCTTGGCGTTCGTGCAGTAGAAGAACGTTTTGCTATCAGCGGAGAGCGCAACGGAACCCGGATTTTCGATGAGGCCGTCGGTCGTGGTCAAGAGCACAGGACGCGCGGAGGACTCGGTGACGTTGATGGCGTAGTAGCGGTCCCATTCATCGGCGGGCCGCTGGTTTTGCGCGGCCGGCTCGTCTTCCGGCGGCTGGGGCGCGCCCGGAACACCGCGCCCGCCGCGACCACCTCGACCGCCGCGACCGCCGCCGGTCCCGAACGGGAAGATGAGGTAATCGCCCGCGAGATGGACGTTCCCGATGTTGGCGGCGACGGGATCATTGCGCTCATTGTGCCAGATCTCATTTGCGTCGCCGGTCGCGACGTCGGCTTTGTAGAAGCCGATCGTGTAGCCTCCCTTAAAGGTCGCGCGCATCAGTCCGGGGGAGTTGTTAGCTGCCGGGGCAGGAGAGCCCTGGCTGGTTGCCCCGGCCGCGGCACCGGTTGCCGCTGCGGCAGCGGCTGCGCCCTGTCCGCCGCGTCCGCCGCGGCCGCGCCCGCCCTGACCAGGAGTAGCGGCCGCAGCCTGGGCTGCCGGTCCATTCGGTAGGCCGATTCCGCCGCCGCCCTGCTGCGCCTGTTGGCCGAACGGCAGGCCGGGACGCCGCATGAAGATCAGGTGCTTGCTATCGGGCAGCCACACGGGCGAGGTATCGAAGTCGACGCTCGGCGACATGTACTTCACGGATCGCGTGGCAATGTCGTACACGGCGATGAAGCTGTGGTCGATGCGGGTGGTGACGAAGGCGATCTCGCGGCCATCGGGGGAATATTTCGGATCGCTCTGCACACCCCACTCGGTGATGAAGGCCTTTTCACCGCGATCCACCTCGGTCGCAGGTTTGACCGGCGTCAGCTTCGCGCGATAGATCTGGCCGTTCTTGACGAATACGATGGCGCTGCCATCGGGCGCGATCTCGGGATTGGAGGCATCCACGACACGCCATGCGCTGCCGTTGCCGGTGGTGCGGGCGGCCCAAACGGCGTGCTCGGGACCGTTGGGGTCAGCCGAGGGATTGGGGGACCAGCCTTCGCGGTTCGGCTGCTCGCCGCGCATGAACACTACCGTGCCGCCGTCATCCGAAATGCGGATACCGGACATCATAATTCCGTCGTCTTTCAGGAAATTGGTGAGCCGCACGGGCGCGAACAGAGGCGCGGCCGCGGTGTACGCGTTCCGCTTGCCTTCGGCGTAGTCGACCCAGGCTATGCGGTCGACCTTACGCGCCGCCACGACCTCTTGCGGGGACGCGGGACTCAGAAACTTCTGATAAGCCGGAACATCGGGCGGAGCCGCAGCGAGCGGGCTTAAAAGGGAGGCGGTTGCCGCAACGAAGACGAGGGAAACACGGGTGAATTTGCGCATAGAGACCTCAATGCCCGAAAAGGGCACGGCTGATGAGGGAGTTTATCACGAGAGACGGGGCCCATAGATCCCGTGGTGCTGTCGACCGGCGCCCACAACTCAATTTTCATTTTGAGCTGATGATCATCAATTCGGCCTTTTATGACACAGCAGTACTATTGCCGCGACCGCATCATCAATTGAAGTTTTGACAACACCGTTCCTCTGCTGGTTACGCTTGCGAGAACGGTTTGACCCGGTCAGCCACCGAGAGCGAGATTGAGGTTCTCGATGGCTTCGTCGATTTCGGCTTTGTTCTTGTAGCCGACGGTTACGGAATTCACGCCGGCATTGCGGAAGGCGAAGCGCATGGCGGCTTGGCGGTCTTCGCGCGTAGTGAAAGAGCCCTCGCCGATCAGCTTCATGCTGATGACGCCCATGCCTTGGGCGCTGACCTGCTTGACGTGATTCACAACTTCCGGTACATTGCCGGGGCCACCAGTATTGTAGTCTTCGGCGTCCATGTGGCTGCCCTTGTGATTCATGCGGATCATGGCGATCTGGAGCCACTGGTTGCCGGGCATGCGGCGCAGAGCGGGCAGGCCGTGAACGGAGGCGCCGTGGCCCACGATGATCTTCTTGGAGCTTGCTTCCAGAATACCATCCTGCCAGCGGGCGGAGTCGGTGGGCCATGTGCCGGTGTGCTGGTAGTGCAGCAGCATGATATCGAAGTAGTCGGTATTGGCGAGTTTACGCAGCTCGTCGATCTTCCCTTGCGGATCGACGCCCTCGCGGGTCGTCACTTTCGACATGAGCGTATAGCTGTCGCGCGGAACACCCTTGAGCGCGATACCCAACATGCGGTGCATGTCGCCGTACGTTTCGGATGTCTCGAAGAAGCGAATGCCGCGGTCGTAGGCATAACGTACCAGATTGGTGAACTCGTCCTGGCCGAGTTCGCGCTGCACGCGGCCACTGTAGGTCCCAGTACCGAACGCCAGGCGAGTAACTTTCACGCCGGACTTGCCGAGCGTCACCCAGTCGGTTGCTTTGCCGCCGGCCGCAAAAAGCGGCAGCCGGGTTCCGGCGAGCACGCCCGCGGCGAGCCCGGTTTTCAAGAAATTGCGTCTGGAACAATGAGCCATCTGTCGCCTCCAACTGGCCATTATCGTATCAAAGGGTGGCGCCGGTGGCAGATGCCAATAAAAAAGGGGAGCGCCGACCCTGCCCCACCGGACGGGTGTGCACCAGCACGTTGTAGATGGGAACGCGTTCACCAAATCACAGTTCCCTTTGTAGTGCCGGACCTATGATAAAAAACGCATGTGTCTGGCGATACCGGGCAAGATTATCGAGTTCCATGAGAGCCACGGAGTGCGGATGTCGAAAGTGGATTTCGGCGGCATCACCCGCGAGGCGTGCCTGGAATACATTCCCGATGCCAAGCTGGGGGACTACGTGCTGGTGCATGTAGGATTCGCGATCAGCAAAGTGGACGAGGAAGAGGCGGCACGCACGTACGAATATCTTCAGGAAATGGACCAGCTCGCCGAGGTAGCATCACCGGACATCGATGCCGTACCGGAAGGCGGCGATGAAATACCTTGACGAGTACCGTGATGGCGGGCTCGCGAAAAAGATCGTGGATGAGATCCGGCGCACGGTGACGCGGCCATGGGTGCTGATGGAAATGTGCGGCGGGCAGACGCACTCGATTGTGAAGTACGGCCTGGACTACCTCCTGCCGCCCGAGATCGAGCTGGTGCACGGGCCAGGGTGCCCGGTGTGCGTCACCCCGCTGGATATGATCGACCGGGCGCACGTGATCGCTCGGCGGCCGGACGTGATCTTCTGCTCGTTCGGTGATATGTTGCGCGTCCCCGGGTCGGAAGGCGACCTGTTCCAGGTGAGGGCGGCGGGCGGAAACGTGCGGATCGTGTATTCGCCGATGGATTGCTTGAAGATCGCGAAAGCGAACCCGGACAAGAAAGTCGTCTTCTTCGCGATTGGGTTCGAGACCACCGCGCCGGCAAACGCGATGTCCGTCTTCCAGGCAAAGGCGATGGGGCTGCGGAATTTCTCGCTGCTGGTTTCGCATGTGATGGTGCCGCCTTCGATGACCGGAATACTGCAATCGCCTTTGAACCGCGTACAAGGCTTTCTGGGGCCGGGGCATGTCTGCGCGGTAATGGGGTGGAGCGAGTACGAGCCGATCGCGGCACGCTACCGGGTGCCGATCGTGATCACGGGGTTCGAGCCGGTGGACCTGCTGCAAGGCATTCTGATGACGGTGCGGCAGCTCGAGCAGGGACGCGCGGAGGTGGAAAACCAGTACGCGAGGGCGGTGGCGCGCGAGGGGAACGTTGCGGCGCGGAAGATGATCGCTCAGGTGTTCGATATCGCGGACAGGAGCTGGCGCGGGATCGGGATCATTCCGAAGAGCGGTTACAAGCTGAGCTACGCGTTTCGCGATTTCGACGCCGACCGGATTTTCCAGGTGGAGAATATCCGCACGCGCGAGCCCGAGATTTGCATCAGCGGGCAGGTGCTGAAGGGGCAGAAGAAACCGGTGGATTGTCCGGCGTTCGGAAACGAGTGCACGCCGCAGACGCCGCTGGGCGCGACGATGGTGTCGGCCGAAGGCGCCTGCGCAGCCTACTACAACTACGGGCGGCACCTGGTGACAATCGAGGCGAAGGCGTGATGGCGCCGATTACCAGCACCAGTTTCAAAGAGGCCGTGCTGCGGAAGTGCCGCGAAAGCGCAGAGATGAAGTCGCGGTTTTTCGATGCAAACGCGGGAATGCTGGAGGAGGTGTGCCGGCGCATCGCAGAGTCCTTGAGCACGGGACACCAGTTGTTCGTCATGGGCAACGGCGGCAGTTCCTGCGACGCGCTGCATGTGGCGGTAGAGTTCGTGCACCCGATCATCGAGAAGCGGCGGGCATTTCCGGCTCGCGCCCTGACCAGCGATACGGCGCTGCTGACGGCGATCAGCAACGACGCCGATTTTTCGCAGACCTTCGCGGAGCAGTTACGGCTATTCGGCCGCCCGGGCGACGTGGCTCTGGGGATCTCGACCAGCGGGATGTCGGCAAATGTGAACTATGGGCTGCAGACGGCGCGTGAAATGGACATGCTGTCGGTGGCGTTTTCGGGAAAAGACGGAGGCCGATCGAAGGACGTGGCCGAGTATTGTTTGACAGTGCCTTCATTCAGTATTCACCGGATTCAGGAAGTGCATACGACGCTGCTGCACGTGCTGTGGGACATGGTGCACGTGATGTTGGGGGAGGACGATATCATTTAGCGGCGAGTTGCGCATCTACCGCAGAGGCGTCGCGAACGCGGAGGAAGCGCGGAGAACACCATGGGACAAAGCTTTGCCATTTCGTGTCCTTTGCCGATCACCCGGCACAAGACCGTCGTCATGGGGCACGGGAGCGGGGGGCGGCTCACCGCGCAGTTGGTGCGCGACCTGTTCTTACCGGCATTCGACAATCCTCTGCTGCGAAAACTGGACGATCAAGCGGTACTGGAGGTCGGCGGCGCGCGCCTGGCGTTTACCACGGATTCATTTGTAGTGACTCCGCTGTTTTTTCCCGGCGGCAACATCGGAGAACTCGCGGTCAACGGCACGGTGAACGACCTCGCGATGAGCGGAGCGATGCCGCTTGGCTTGTCGGCCGCATTCATCGTGGAAGAAGGCCTCGCGATGGAGGAACTCGCGCGCGTGGTCGATGCGATGGCAGCGGCGGCGAATGCGGCTGGCGTACCGATCGTGACGGGCGACACCAAGGTGGTGAACCGGCACTCGGCGGACAAGCTGTTCGTGACCACGACCGGGATCGGGATTGTACCGCCGGGCGCGGCGATTTCAGCATCGAATGCGCGACCGGGCGACACTATCCTGCTGAGCGGAAGCATCGCGGATCACGGCATGGCCGTACTGGCGAAGCGCGAGGGATTGGAGATCGAGGGCGAGATTGTTTCCGATACGCGCGCACTGCACCGGCTGGTGGCAGCGATGCGCGAAGCGGGCGACATTCATGCGCTGCGCGATCCGACCCGCGGCGGCCTGGGGACTTCGTTGTGTGAAATTGCGGACGCGTCGGCCGTCGGCGTCGAGATTGAGGCGCGCGCAATCGCGGTGCAGGATGCAGTCAAGGGTGCGTGCGAACTCTTGGGAATCGACCCGTTGTTCGTGGCAAACGAGGGAAAGCTGGTTGCGTTTGTGTCGCCGGATACGGCGGATGCCGTGCTGAGCGCGATGCGGGCTCTACCGGAGGGGCAGGGCGCGGTGGCGATCGGACGTGCGGTGGATGCGCATCCCGGAATGGTTGTGATGAAGACAGAGATCGGCGGTACCCGCATTATCGATTTGCCGTTCAACGAGCAACTGCCGAGAATTTGTTGAGTAAGTGTCCTTCGGCACGTCGATTTGTTGACGGGGCGTAGGACGGCGCAGAGACTTAGAAGTGAAGTAAGTAAAGGAGGGGGCAACATGGCGGCAGAAGCGCCTCCATACGGCCGGAAGACACAGCGTCCTCCCGCGGTGAAGGAAGTCCACATTCTGTGGATCACGGCAGGGCTCAGTTGCGACGGCGACTCCGTTTCCGTTACAGCCGCGACCCAGCCGAGCATTGAGGACGTCTTGCTGGGAGCCATCCCCGGGCTTCCCAAGGTTCACTTACACAACCCTGTTCTCGCTTACGAAGTAGGCGATGACTTTCTCAAATACTGGTACGAAGCGGACGCGGGGAGACTCGAACCGTTCGTGCTGGTGGTGGAGGGCTCGATTCCCAACGAGAAGGTGAAGCGTGAGGGCTACTGGGCCGCGCTGGGGACGGACCATCAGACGGGACAGCCAATCACGACGTGCGAATGGATCGACCGGTTGGCGCCGAAGGCGCTGGCGGTGGTGGGCGCAGGCACGTGCGCGACATATGGCGGCATTCACGCGATGCAGGGCAATCCAACGGGATGCATGGGTCTGGCCGATTACCTCGGGTGGAACTGGAAATCCAAAGCCGGACTTCCGATCGTGAATGTGCCCGGATGCCCGGTGCAGCCGGACAATTTCATGGAGACGCTGCTCTACCTTTTGTACCAGGTGGCGGGGCTGGCGCCCATGATCCCGCTGGATGATCGCGGGCGGCCGAAGTGGCTCTTCGGCGCGACGGTGCACGAAGGATGCGACCGCGGCGGATATTACGAGCAGGGGCAGTTCACGAAAGAGTACGGCAAGCCGGAGTGCCTGGTGCGGCTGGGCTGCTGGGGTCCCGTAGTGAACTGTAATGTGACCAAGCGCGGATGGATGGCGGGAATCGGTGGATGCCCGAACGTGGGCGGCATCTGCATCGCGTGCACCATGCCGGGCTTTCCGGACAAGTTCATGCCGTTCATGGACGAGCCGCCGGGCGCGAAAATCTCGTCCGACAGCTCGGCGGCATATGGAGCGGCGATTCGCGCGCTTCGTAGCCTGACACAACATACGGCGAATAAAGAAACGAAGTGGCGTCATAAGGGGCCGAGGCTGACGACGGGACACCAGCCGGCTCGGTTCAACTAAGGGGGCACAAGGATGGCAACAATAACTCAGCCCGGAACCGAGATCGGCGGCCGGGAACGCAAGCTCGTGGAGATGTCGTGGGACCCGATCACGCGGATCGTGGGGAGCCTCGGCATTTACACGAAGATCGATTTCGCCAATCGCGAGGTGGCGGAATGTCACAGCACATCGTCGATCTTTCGCGGCTATAGCATTTTCATGAAGGGCAAAGACCCGCGCGACGCCCATTTCATTACCAGCCGGATCTGCGGGATTTGCGGCGATAATCATGCCACGTGCGCCTGCTATGCGCAGAATATGGCGTTCGGAGTGCGCCCGCCGGACCTGGCGGAATGGATCGTCAACCTGGGCGAAGCCGCGGAGTACATGTTCGACCACAACATCTTTCAGGACAACTTGGTCGGAGTGGATTTCTGCGAGCAGATGGTGCGCGAGACGAATCCGGGAGTCCTGGATAAAGCGGAGCGGACGGATTCGCCGCACGCGGAGCTGCACGGGTACCGCAAGATCGCGGATATCATGCGCGCCTTGAACCCCTTTACCGGCGAGTTTTACAAAGAAGCGCTGCAAATGAGCCGGCTGACCCGCGAGATGTTCTGTCTGATGGAAGGACGACACGTGCATCCTTCCACGCTGTATCCAGGCGGCGTGGGAACGGTGCCGACGGTTCAACTCTTCACCGACTATCTGGTGCGGCTGATGAAATACGTCGAATTTATGAAGCGCGTAGTTCCGCTGCACGATGACTTATTCGACTTCTTCTACCAGGCGCTACCAGGATACGAACGCGTCGGCCAACGTCGCGTTCTGCTGGGATGTTGGGGATCGTGGAACGACCCCAAAGTGTGCGACTACACCTACAAGAACATGGATCAGTGGGGGAACGCGATGTTCGTGACCCCGGGTGTGGTGGTGGACGGTAACCTGGTTACGACAAACTTAGTCGATATTAACTTGGGAATTCGCATCCTGCTCGGAAGTTCTTATTATGATGACTGGCAGGAGGGTGAGACCTTCGTGAAACAGGATCCGCTGGGGAACCCTGTGGATCAGCGGCATCCCTGGAACCAAACGACCACCCCTCGGCCACAGAAGCGCAATTTCGACGATAAATACACCTGGGTGATGTCGCCGCGTTGGCACCATCCGGATACGGGCGAGGACTTGGCGCTCGATACGGGCGGCGGCCCGATCGCGCGGCTGTGGGCGACCGCGCTGGCGAACCGGGTGGACATCGGGTATCTGAAATCCACCGGCAGCAGTGTAAAGATCTACCTGCCTAAGACTGCCAACAAGGGCGACGTCGAATTCGAATGGAAGATTCCGCGGTGGAGCAACGCGATTGAACGCGACCGCGCGCGCACGTATTTCCAGGCGTACGCGGCGGCGGCGGCGCTGCACTTTGCCGAGAAGGCGATGGAAGAGCTGCACAAGGGCCACACGCGGACGTGGACCGATTTCAAGGTTCCGGAGGAGGCGATCGCCTGCGGGTTCCACGAGGCGGTGCGCGGCGTTCTGTCGCATCACGTCGTCATCCGGAAGGGGAAGATCGCCAACTACCATCCGTATCCGCCTACGCCCTGGAACGCCAGCCCGCGCGATTTTCACGGCACTCCGGGGCCGTACGAAGATGCCGTGCAGAATACGCCGATCTTCGAGGAGAACGGGCCGGACAACTTCCGTGGAATCGACATCATGCGCGCGGTAAGGAGTTTCGATCCCTGCCTGCCCTGCGGCGTGCACATGTATCTCGGAAAAGGCAAGGTGCTGGAGACGCGCCATTCGCCGATGTTCGGAGTACAGGGGTAGGGCTGGTAGGCCAAAAGGCCTGCCTCACCAATCTATGGCACATGTTGAGGAGATTGAGCGCTTAATTCGCGAGGTTGAAGAGACGGCGGATCCACGCACTCGGGACGGGGTCCGCCGCCTGGTAGAAGCCATTCTCGGGTATCACGAGCAGGCGGTATCGCGGATGGTGGAACTCGCGGGTGAGCCGGCGGTGCGCGCATTCGCTCATGACGAACTGGCGGCGAGCCTGCTTTTGCTGTATGGGCTGCATCCGGAGGATTTCGAGACCCGTGTGGCGCGGGCAGTGGACCGGCTTCCCGGAGTCGAACTGGCGGGCATTACGGATTTTGCCGTGCGGTTGAAAGGAAGCGCGGCGCGGCAGAGCGTCGAAGAGGTGCTGTACGCGGCGGCGCCGGAGATTTCGGCGATCGAGATCGAGGGTGAGACCGCGGAGATGGCGTCATTCGTTCCCGTGGAGGCGCTGCTCGGCCGATGACCACACCCGTTCCGGTACGGACGCTCAGGCAATATCTCCCTGGGAAGCGGGCTGAGCGCTGCGAGCTCTGCGGCGCCGTGCTGCCGAAGGAACACGGCCATCTGCTGGATGTGAAGACGCGTCGCTTGAGTTGCACATGCGAGCCGTGCAGCATACTCTTCGCGCATCGCGGTGCAAGCGCGTATCGACGAGTGGGCAGGCGCGTGCAGCGCTTGGCCGATTTCGCCATGACGGATGCCGAGTGGGACGGGCTCCGGATTCCGATTGGCTTGGCCTTCTTCGTAAACAGCGAGGTGGAAGGACGAGTGATGGCGCTGTACCCCGGTCCGGCGGGCTCCACCGAGTCACTGCTGGGATTGGAGGCGTGGACCGAAATCGCCGCGCGAAATCCGGCGGTCGCGGAGATGGAGCCGGATACGGAAGCGCTGTTGGTGAATCGCGTCGGTTCGGCGCGGGATTACTGGATCGTGCCGATCGACCGATGTTACGAATTGACCGGGCTGATGCGGATGCACTGGCGCGGGCTTTCCGGCGGCGAGGAGGTGTGGCGTGAGATAGCGGCGTTCTTCCAGGGGCTGCGGGAGGCGGCGAGTGCCTGATCTCAGCTTCCGGGTTACCGGCGCGGCACCCGTGCCATACGCGTCAGCGCCCTTGCTGGGGCTGCGCGTGCGGATCGATAACGCTGCGCCGGAGGAAGAGATCCGGTCGGTGGCGCTGGCGTGCCAGATCCGGATCGAGACGGCGCGGCGGCACTACAGCGAAGCCGAGCAAGGGAAACTGGTGGACCTCTTCGGTGAGCCCGAACGCTGGGGGCAAACGCTGCACAGCATGCTGTGGGCACAGGCATCGGCGACGGTGCCGCCGTTTTGCGGCAGCACGGAAATCGAGATCCCGGTGGTGTGCACCTTCGACCTGACAATTGCGACGGCAAAGTATTTCAACGGGCTGGAGGAGGGCTGCGTGCCGCTTACGCTCCTCTTCAGCGGGTCGGTGTTCTACGAGGGAGGCGACGGCGGGCTGCAGGTAACACAAATTCCGTGGAGCAAGGAGGCATCGTTTACGCTGCCGGTCGCGATCTGGAAGCGGATGATGGATGCATATTATCCGAATACGGCATGGCTCTGCGTCCGGCGGGATATCGCGGAGCGGCTCGACCGGTATAAGACGGAGCGCGGCATGGTGAGTTGGGAGCAGGCGTTGGAGAGCATGCTGCCATGAAACGCGAAGCGGTGGAGAAGATCGCGAACGCGGTGCTCTACGAGGGATACATGCTGTACCCGTACACCGCATCGTCGTTGAAAAACCAACAGCGGTGGAATTTCGGCGTGTTGCACCCGCCGGGCGATGAAGCAAGCGAGATGCGCACAGAAGTGCTCGTGGAGAACGGCGACGAGGTTCAGGCGCGCGTCCGATTTCTCTGGTATGGGGACGGCGAGGAGCCGGAAGAACAGACGATCGACGTGGAAGGCTGGGACGCGAAGCGTGCCGTTTCGCTGCCGCTCGGCGGCGCGGCCGTCGTAGAGATATCGCCGGAACCTGCCGGCGAACGGCTCCGGCGACTAAAGGTGTTGGTTCGGAACGAGACGCTGGCGGTGGAGGGCGACGATACACGGCGCTCGATGCTTTCGACTCACACGATCCTCACGGTTCGGGGCGGAGCCTTCGTATCGCTGATGGATCCACCGGAGGAATATCGAGAGGCCGCGGCGGCATGCCGCAACGTAGGGACATGGCCGGTGCTCGTGGGTGCCGAAGGCGAGCGCGATACGATCCTCTCCTCGCCGATCATCCTCTACGACTACCCGCAGATTGCGCCGGAAAGCCCGGGGGATCTCTTCGATGGAACGGAGATCGACGAGATCCTGACGCTGCGCATTCTGACGCTCTCCGATGACGAAAAGTCCGAAATCCGCAACGGCGGGGCGCGCGCGCGGGAAGTGCTGGAGCGCGCGGAGGCACTGCCGCCCGAGCACATGATGAAGCTGCACGGGGCTGTGCGCGGGCTGCGGCGTGCCGCGCCGGCGCTGCGGCAGGGCGATCGAGTGCGGCTGCGGCCGCGCAAGAGCGCGGACATCATGGATATCGCGCTCGCGGGCAAACTCGCGACGGTGGAATCGGTGGAGCACGACTACGACGGCAACGTGCACGTAGCGGTCGTGCTGGAAGACGATCCGGGGCGCGAGTTGGGAATCATGCGGCAGCCGGGACACCGGTTCTTTTTCGGTATAGAAGAATTGGAGCCTCTAAGATGACCGGGCGCGTGCTCGTCGCGGGCGTCGGGAACATTTTTTTCGGCGATGACGCGTTCGGGTCGGAAGTGGCCCGGCGCCTGCTGCGCGAGGAGTGGCCGGAGCACGTGCGAGTGGTGGACTTCGGTATTCGCGGTTTGGATCTCACGTTCGCCTTGCTGGACGGCTACGATACCGTGATCCTGTTGGACGCCACGCCGCGGGGCGGCGCACCCGGCACGATCTACATGATCGAGGCAGAGTGCGGCGATGTCGAATGCGCAGCCGTCGACGCACATGCGATGGATCCGATGCGCGTGCTGGCGGCCGCGAAGCGCATGGGGGCGAAATGGGAACGGTTGCTGGTGGTTGGGTGCGAGCCGTCGCCAGGTGAAGCGGACCCGGATGGACCCGGCGCGATGGGAATGAGTGGGCCCGTAGAACACGCCGTGGAAGAAGCGGCAGAAACGGTCAGGAGGCTGATATGGGATTCGGAAAATTCGCAAAGATTGTCGGCGGGACAGTGCTCGGCCTGATCGCGCTGGGCATGATCGTCAACGCGAAGGACATCGCGCGGTACGTGCGGATGTCGACCATGTAATGCACGAGCTTTCGATCGCGGCAAGCATCGTGGAGATCGCGTCGGAGGAGGGCGAGCGGCACGGCGGCCGCGTGGAGGTGGTGCATCTGCGGCTGGGCGCGCTTTCCGGCGTGGTGAAGGATGCGCTGCTCTTCTCCTGGGACCTGGCGTGCGGTGAGACGCCGATCGAAGGAGCGAAACTGCTGGTAGAGGAAGCGGCCGGCACGGAGCTGGAAGTGACGGCGCTGGAGATCTCGTGACGCCACGGCTGGTCGAGGTCCGAAAGAACGTCCTGAAGCGCAACGACGAACTGGCGCGCGCCCTTCGGCAGCGGTTCGCCGATGCGGGCGTGTTCGTGGTGAGCCTGGTCTCCAGCCCCGGAACGGGCAAAACGGCACTGCTGGAGCGGCTGCTGCGGGAGCTCGGCGGGCGGAACCGCGTCGCGGCACTGGTCGGTGATCTGGCAACCGAGAACGACGCCGCGCGGCTGGCTCGAAGCGGAGCGCCCGTGCGGCAGATCACGACCGGCACGGTTTGCCACCTAGAGGCGCAAATGGTCGCGACAGCGCTGGAAGGCTGGCAATTGGAGGATCTGGACTATCTGTTCATCGAGAATGTCGGGAACCTGGTGTGTCCGTCGAGCTACGACCTGGGCGAGAATCTGCGGATGGTGCTGCTCTCGGTCACGGAAGGCGAAGATAAGCCGCTGAAGTATCCAGGCATCTTCAACACATCGGACGTCGCCGTGATTACGAAGTGGGACCTCGCGAATGCGGTGGAGTTCGACTGGGACGCAGCGCAGCGGAACATCCTGACGGTGCGTCCCGAAATGCGAATTGTTCGAGTGTCGGCGAAGACGGGCGAGGGTGTCGGCGAGCTGCTGAAACTGCTGCCAAACCGAGTAGCGGCCAAGTAAACTACGCCGTCTCGCCGATTTCGCTCCCGAACAGCCTTCGGCCAAGAGAGCGCCAGAAAGCCGCCACCGTCAGAGTCAACAGCAGCAGGAAAGTCGCCAGCTCATAGGTGCGTACCAGGCGGTCCAATCGAGCGGCCGCCGCGGAGCGTGCCCGGCACGAAGTGTCCTTCCTCCGCGCTCGTGGAGACGACACTTTGTGCGGAGATAGCGCCAGGGTCCATAGGGTGCCGGCTATTTTACGCTACCGGCAAGAGCGCGCCTGCGGGGGGATCGGGGTGGTTGCGTCCGGAGTTTCGAAGGCGTAGTCTGCCTTACACGGAGTCAGGAGGGGATATGTTTCCATTGAAGTCTCTGTCCCGCGAGGCGATTCCCGCTGCGCTGGCGAAAGCCGAGCGTTACCGCCTGCTGAACGAGCCGTGGCTGGCGGAAAGCATCTGCCGCGATATCTGCGCGGTGGATCCCGGAAACCAGGACGCCGTAATCATGCTCATTCTTGCGCTCACGGATCAGTTCGATCAGGGCATCCATGCCCAGGACGCGCTCGATCTCGTCCCCAAACTTACGGGAGAGTATGAGCGCGCTTACTACACAGGCATTGTGCATGAGCGCCGTGCGATCGCCATGTTCCGCCATAACGATTTCCGGTCCGGGAGCGCCGTCTATCAACTGCTCCTGCACTCCATGGAATGGTACGAGAAGGCGATGGTCCTCCGTCCTGCCGCGAACGACGATCCGCTGCTGCGTTGGAATACCTGCGCACGATTCCTGCGCCGGATCCCGCAACTGGTGCCGGCGGAGGCGGAAGCGACAATAGCCATTTCCGATTGAGGAGCCGCGCTCTCAACTGCCGAGCAACTCCCGCACGCGCTGCTCGCGATAGTCGAAGATGCGATCGAGGTCGCGCGCGACTTGCAGGCGATGCGCCAGGCGGCCGAGGGGTCCCAGCGGCAGCGCGTATCGGACCGTATCCGACATTCGGGTGCCGCCATCCACTTGCACGAAGCGGTGCGTGTGACGCCAGGATTTGTACGGCCCTTTTCGCTGGATGTCGACAAATTCGAACGGCGGAGCCCACTCTTCGATCTCGGTGAGCCACCGGATCCGAATGCCGCGCACGCGCAGGCGATACGAAATCACCGTGCCGCGGCGCAATTCGATCGGAAGCGGTGTCAGGATGCGGAACCCCAGCCACGGCGGAGTAATCTTTTCCAGGTTCTCGGCACTACTGAAAAAATCGAAGACCTCGGCAATGGGACGAGGTACAAAGGACTCGCGCTGCAGCGTGTAGGTCATTCCCGGCTGTAGCGGGCAATAATGGCGTCCCAGCGCGCGTTGGCTTCTTCATCGATAACTCGGCGTCCGGGTTCGGCATCGAACCAGGCCAGCGTTCGCCGGATGCCTTTGGTGAATGGCATCGTGGCGCAATACTCGGGGACGAAGCGCTTGATCTTGGTGTTATCGAAGACTACGCTCACCGCCTTGTCGCCGATGAGACTGCCGCGCATATCGGGAACGCAGGCGGCCAGGTAGTCGGAGGCGATGTGGATGAGATCGGGTTCCACACCGGCGGCTTCGCCCGTGATCCGGTAGAACTGGTCCCAGCACATCACTTCGTCGCTGGTGATGTGGAAAGCGTGGCCGATAGCCTGCTCGCGTCCCAGCAGTCCCACCAGCCCTTTCGCGAAATCGGTGTTATGCGTGATGACCCACAAAGACGTGCCATCGCCAGGGACGATTACCTTCTTGCCGCGCCGCATGCGATCGATGACCGTGTAGGACTTGGCCCAACTATTGACCGCGAGCGGGATCTGCGTGTCGCCGTAAGTAAGCGATGGGCGCACGATGGTGATCGGGAAGCCGTTTTCGCGGTACTCGCGCATCAGCCGCTCCTCGCAAGCGATCTTTTGCTGCGAGTAATTCCAGTACGGATTCGCCAGCGGCGTGGACTCGGTAATGAGGTAATGTGTCGCTGGCTTCTGGTATGCGCTGGCCGAACTGATGAAGATGTAGTGGCGGGTTCGGCCGCGGAAAACGGCGATGTCGCGCTCCACGTGCGCGGGCTCAAAGGCGATCCAATCCACAACGGCATCGAATCGCTCCCCGGCAATGGCTTTCGAAACAGCCGCGGGATCGTTGATATCGACATTGCCGGAGCGGTTCCAGAGCGTGAGGTTGATCCCGGAATCGCGCGCGAGTTGTGTGCAGGCGGTGCTGATGATGCCGGTGCCGCCGATGAACAGGACTTTCAAGCGGCCCAAACTCCGTTGCCGCGCATTGCGAGATTGGCCACGTGCCCGGCGCGCGCCGCCGCGACACCAACTTCCACCGGCGCCGTGGGCGTCTTGCGCGACCGGACGCACTCGATGAAGTTCTTCATGTGGTCCAGCCCGCCATCGCCTTTCGACATCTCCTTCAAGATCGGCGGCGGCGTGGTGAACGCTTCGGTGTAGCGCGGCACCTCGGCATAGACTTCGAATCCGCTGCGGTGCAATCTCATCGCGGCCTTGGTTCCGCGGATCATGAGTCCGCCGCCCTCGAGATAGCCCAGCAAAGCGCTATCGAATTCCACCAGGGCTTTCGGATAGGAAAGCGCGGCGCTCATGGTATCGGGCGTCTGCCGCTGCTGGAGAAGCGCCTTGACGCCGGTAGCAGTGGCGCGGGAGGGCATGTCTTCGCCCATATACCAGTGGGCCACATCCACCCAGTGAACAAAAAGATCGGTCATGGCCCCGCCGCCGAAGTCCCAATACCACCGCCAGTGGGCGTACTGGTCGGCATCGAAGGGCCGGTCGGACGCGCTGCCGAGAAAGCGTTTCCAATTCAACTTCGAAACGTCGATCGAAGGACCCGCCTGCTGATTCGCAATATGATTCTGATACCAGTACGTGTGGATCAGGGTCACCTGGCCGAGCGTGCCGTTGGTGATCAAATCCTTCGCATGCATGAAATGTTCCCAACTGCGCTGCTGCGTGCCCGTCTGCACCACGCGTTTGGATTCGCGGACCGCGTTGATCAGAGGCTCGCCTTCGGCCAAGGTGTGGGTGACCGGCTTTTCGCAATACACATCCTTGCCGGCGCCGACCGCGTCTATCGTGATCGGAACGTGCCAGTGATCAGGGGTGGCGATGACGACAGCGTCGACGTCCTTGCGGTCGAGCACCTGGCGATGATCTTCGCAATCCTGACCATCGGGACCGTAGCTTTTCTTGGCCTTCAGGCGATGCGGCTCATAGACATCGCAGAAGACGACCATTTCATTGTTCTCGATCTTCGCGACGTTGCTCAGCAGGTACTGGCCGCGTTCGCCGGTTCCGATCGCGCCGAAGCGGATACGGTCATTGGCCCCTAGTACGCGGCGGTACGATGCGGCCGTCGCGATGGCGGCTCCCAGAAATCGGCGTCGGTTGGTGTTATTCATGACAGGGTCCTTTAAAACCAGCATAACCCCCGGCAGGACTCTTCCATCTGAATTACTCTGAAACGGGGCGCGATTCTCCTCTAAAATATTGGACGTCATGCCGCTTATCGATCAAGTACAGCAGGACATGGTGGCCGCCATGAAAAGCCGCGAGGAGGCGCGCCTCAGCGCGCTTCGCATGATCAAGGCCGCGCTCATGAAGCAGAAGGTCGATTCGCCCAAGCCCATGGACGACGCGGCCGAGATGCAAGTGCTCAAGATGCTCATCAAACAGCGCGTGGACGCCGCCGAGATGTTCCACAAAGCGGGGCGCACCGAGCAAGCACAGAAAGAAGAAGCGGAGAAGGCCATCATCGAAAGCTATCTGCCGGCAGGCGCGAGTGAGCAGGAAATCGAGGCCGCGATCGCTGAGGCCCTGGCGGAAACGGGTGTGACTTCGCTGAAGCAGATGGGTGTGGTGATGAAGGCCACGCAGGCCAAACTGAAAGGCAAAACCGTGGATGGAAAAGCACTCAGCGATAAAGTGAGGTCGCGACTGCAATGACGCCTTTGGATACCGGGCGACGCCACCGGCCGTTTGTGCCGGAATCGCTCAAAATGCAGGAGTTCACCCTACGCGCGGTCGTGCTCGGACTGATTATGACCGTGATCCTGGGAGCGGCGAATGCATACCTGGGGCTGAAAGCGGGCCAAACGATCGCAGCGACGTACCCCGCGGCGGTCATCGGGATGGCGGTGCTTCGCGCCATGCGCGGCACCATCCTGGAAGAGAATATCGCACGTACCGCAGGGTCGATCGGCGAATCGGTCGCCGCGGGCGCGGTGTTCACCATCCCGGCATTCTTTATCGCGCACGTCTGGACGCCGCCGGTGATTCCGAAGAATCTGAGCATCTGGCAGAGTATGGTTGCGCTGGCCAAAGACCCCACCTACCTGAAATCCACTTCGCTGATGATCGTGGGGTCGGTGCTGGGCGTGCTGTTCGTTTCGCTCATTCGGCGTGTCATGGTAGAAGATCCCGAACTGCCGTTCCCGGAATCCGTGGCGGCTTCGGAGATCCACAAAGCGGGCCAGGCAGGCGCGCGAGCGGCTAAGTACCTTTTCTATAACATCGGATTCGGCGCACTGGTATACCTGCTTGGGCAATTCAATCTCTTTGCCCCGGATCGCGACTTCTTCTTCCGCGTGGGCCAGCTGGGGCGCAGCACCATGCGACTGGGCGGGACGGGGACGAACCAGGTGCTTTCGGCGGGCGGCGTCTCCACGTGCGCCGCGCCCAGCGTGAGCCCGGCGTATATCGGAGTAGGCTACATCATCGGTCCGGAACTCGCGGCGCTGAATTTTTCAGGCAGCGTACTGGCATGGGGGCTGCTGATTCCGCTACTGATTTTCCTGCTGGGTCCGCAGTTGCAGGCGTATCTGCCGCCCGGCTCCAATGCGGACGATAGCTGGCTCGGCCTCGCTAACGCCGTGTGGCGCTACATCGTGCGCCCCATCGCGGTGGGCGGCATGATGGTGGGGACCTGCTACACACTCTTCCGTATGCGCAAGAACCTGATCGCCGGGCTTGCGAAGGCCGTGACCGAGCTGCGCAGCGGATCGATGGCAGAGGAAAAGGTCAGCCGGACCGAACGGTACATGAGCTCGAAGACCGTATTCGGTTTGATCGGCGTCACGTTCGCGCTGATGTGCGTGCTGTACGTTTACCTCTCCGGGCTGATTACGGGTGGAATCGCGGCGGCCATCGTGATGCTGATCGTGGGATTCTTTTTCGCGACGGTCTCGGGGTATCTGGTGGGCGTGATCGGGTCGTCCAACAATCCCATCTCGGGTCTGACTCTTTCCACTCTGGTAATCGCGGCGCTGCTCATGGTATCGCTGGGCGTTTCTGGCGTGAGCGGCGTGGTGGCCGTACTCGGCGTAGCGGCCGTGGTGTGCGTGTCGTCGGCCGTAGCGGGCGAGTTGCTGCAGGATTTCAAGGTCGGATATATTCTGGGCGGCACCCCGCGATCCATTCAGATTGTGGAGTTGATCGCCGTGATCGCCGCCTGCCTCGTGACGTACTTCCCGATCATGATTCTCTACCAGGGCAACTTGAACAAAGGCGGCATCGGGTTCGGCGATAAGGCCCTTTCCGCGCCGCAGGCGGGGTTGATGGCGTCGCTGGCGCAGGGCATCGTGGGCGGCGACATGGCGTGGCCGCTGGTGATCGCCGGCATCATGATGGGGTTCGCGATGATCATGTTCAAAGTCAAAAGCCCAATGCTGGTGGCGATTGGGATGTACCTGCCTTTCGCGACCACGGCCGCCATCTTCGTGGGCGGCATTATCAGGTGGCTGGCGGATTCGGCGTCGCGCAGGGCGGGACACAACGAGCCGCAGCGCGCGCGCGTGGAAAACGTCGGGATTCTGATCGCCTCGGGACTCATCGCGGGCGAGGCGTTGGCGGGTCTCGTGACAGCAGTGTTCGCCTGGCGCGATTGGCCGTTGCCGACGATCTTCAAATCGCCGACGTACCTGCTGGGAGTGGGCGTCATCGTGGTGATCGCGCTAATCCTGATTCGGATTCCGCTCAGCAACGCGGGCGATCCGAATGAGCCGGCGCCTCCCGCCGCAATCATGTAGCACTCGGGCGATTTCCAGACGCGGAGAAAACTATGAACTATTACCAGGAGCATCAATCGGAGTTTCTGGAGGGATTGAAGACCTTCCTCCGGATTCCCAGCATCAGCACTCTTTCGGAGCATAAGTCCGATATCCGGCGCGCGGCCGAGTTCGCTCGAGACGAGCTGCGCAAGGCGGGGATGGCCGCCGCCGAGTTGATTGAAGGCGAAGGCAATCCGCTGGTCTACGCCGAGTGGCTCGGCGCTCCGGGAAAGCCGACCATCCTGTTCTACGGTCACTACGACGTGCAACCGCCCGATCCGCTGGATGAGTGGACATCGCCGCCGTTCGAGCCCGAGGTGCGCGGCGAGAATATCTATGCGCGCGGGTCGGCGGACGACAAGGGGCAGGTCTACATCCAGATCAAGGCCGTCGAAGGTCTGATGAAGACCAACGGAAAGCTGCCGGTGAATGTGAAGTTCCTCCTGGAAGGCGAAGAAGAGACCGGCGGCGAGCACATCGAGGCGTATGTGAAAACGAAGCCTCCGCGCCTGAAGGCCGATGCGGCGGTGGTTTGCGACACGGAGATGTTCGCGCCGGATCTGCCGACCATCTGCGTGGGCCTCCGCGGGCTCGTCTATTACGAGCTGAGCGTCGAAGGTGCGAATCACGATCTGCATTCGGGCATCTACGGCGGCGCAGCGCCGAACCCGATCATGGCGATCGCGGAGATCCTGACGGCGCTGAAGGACCGCGAAGGCCATATCAAAATTCCCGGCTTTTACGATCGTGTGGTGCCGCCGAGCAGCAAGGAGCGCGAGGCGTGGGCGCGGCTGCCGTTCGACGAAAAGGAATACACCGAAAAAGAGATGGGCGCGAAGGAACTGGTGGGCGAGCCGGATGTCCCACTCTTCGAAAGGACGTGGGCGCGCCCGACACTGGAGGTCCACGGAATCCGCGGTGGATTCACGGGCGAAGGCGCCAAGACAGTCATTCCGGCGCGCGCGGTCGCCAAGATCAGCACTCGCCTCGTCGGCGACCAGAAGGTGTCGGAAGCGATCGAGCAGACGAAAGCGGCGGTCGCTGCCGTGTGCCCCAAGGGAGTGACGGCGGAACTGAAGCTGCTCCATGCTGGCGAGCCTTCGCTGACCAATCCCGATAATCCCTTCATCCACGCAGCGGCCGATGCACTGAAAGAAACCTTCGGGAAGGACACGGTCTACATCCGGTCGGGCGGCTCGATTCCGATCGTCGGGGTCTTCGATCAGTATCTCGGGATTCCCAGCGTGATGATGGGCTTCGGTCTGCCGGACGACAATCTGCACGCACCGAACGAGAAATTCCACCTCCCGAATTTCTATCGGGGAATCGAGGCGGTGGCGCGGTACCTGGAGATTTTGGGAAGATAATATTGGAATGCGGCCAGCGGATACATCACCGACGGCCTGGAGGATTTTTCTGGCGATTCAACGCCAGAAGTCTCCGGCTCAAAAAGCCCGCGAAATCCTTGAGCGATCGGCGATGATGCGCCGCCTCACTGAAGCAGCGCTTCGTCGAAAGTACCCGAATGCAGACGATCGTGAGATCCGCCTCAGAAGAATTCGTATGGAGTTAGGGGCCGACCTGTTCCGCCGCGTCTACGGTGATCCGCTGCCGAAGCCACGCCCCATCAATGAACGCGCTTAGGACGATTGCCACCGCCCTCGAGAGATTGCATATTCCTTTTTTGATCGGCGGGTCGATTGCTTCTGGGATACACGGAATCAGCCGCACTACGTTCGGTGTCGACATCGTCGCACGTATCGGCGCGCAACAGGCAGATCGATTGGCTGCCGTGCTCGGAAAGAACTGGTACGTAGACACTGAAACGGCGCGGACGGAGATTGCGGCTGGTCGTTCGTTTAACGTAATCTACATCAAGTCCGGTGACAAGTTCGACATTTTCCCGGCATCGGCGGCATTTCAGCGAACTCAACTGGCTCGCGCCGTAACGGAGCCCGTCGAAATGAATGGTGAGGTCGTGAATTGCCCCATCGCGACGGCCGAAGATATCTTGCTCGCGAAACTACAGTGGTATCAGGGGGGCGGTGAAGTATCGGAACGGCAGTGGAACGATGTTCTGGGGATTGTCGCCAATGACCCGGGCCTGGATCTTGCATATACGCAGTCGTGGGCATCTGAGCTCAATGTCTCCCGCCTGCTCGCCCGCGCCCTCGAAGAGGGCAAGCAGGACACCTAACCCCCACCCCGCCGCGGAGTCTAACCGGAGGGGGATAGCCGCTTGTTTTCCGACCTTCGATACGCGTTCCGCACTCTGATCAAATCTCCGCGATTCTCGATTGCTGCGATTCTGGCGCTGGCGATCGGGATCGGCGCGAACACCGCCATGTTCAGCGTCGTCTACAACGTTCTGCTGCGGCCGCTCCCCTATCCGCAGCCCGACCGGCTCGTATTCGTACAGGAGAACAGTCTGCGCCGCGGCAACCCGAGCCCGACTGCTCCCGCCACCTTCTTCGACTGGCGCGATCAGCAGCACGTCTTCGAGTCGATCGCAGCAGCGGAGGCCTGGGGAGCTTCGCTCACCGGCTCCGGGCAGCCGGAAGAGATCCCGGCGCTGCACGCGTCCCCTGCCCTGCTGGATGTCCTGAAGGTAGCGCCGCTCGTGGGCCGCGGGTTCGTCACAAACGATGATAAGGTCGTCCTGCTCAGTTACGGGCTCTGGCAGCGCCGCTTCGGTGGCGATACGTCCGTCGTGGGCCGCGATCTGACGCTCAACGGCGAAAGCTACAAAGTGATCGGCGTGATGCCTCGCGGGTTCCAGTTTCCCCCGTTCTGGCAGGAGAAGGCGCAGTTATGGGCCCCCCTCGTCTTTCCGCCGCGCCGCATGGATGACCGTCTCGGCCGTTCCCTACGCGTGTTCGCGCGTCTGAAACCGGGCGTAACGATCCAGCAGGCGGGCACCGAAATGAGTACCATCGCGCGGCGGCTCGAGCAGGAGTGGCCGCAGTTCTTGGAAGATCGCGGCGCTGTGGTGTTGCCGCTGGGCGAAGTGGTGGTGGGGAGCGTGCGGCCGGCCCTCATCGTACTGCTGGGTGCGGTGGCGTTTCTTCTGCTGATCGCCTGTGCCAACGTGGCGAACCTGCTGCTGGCGCACGCGAGTGGCCGCCAGAAGGAGATCGCCCTCCGAATCGCGCTGGGTGCGGCGCGGTGGCGGCTGGTGCGCCAACTTCTCGCCGAGAGCCTGCTGCTTTCGTCGGCCGGAGCGGCGATATCGCTGCTGCTCTCGAATTGGGCAGTACGGGCGCTGACCGCGAGCATCCCCGAAGCGAGCCACTTCACTCTGCCGCGATACCAGGAGATCGGGATCGGCGCGGTGGTGCTGCTGTTCACCGTGGCGGTCTCGGCGGTCACCGGCATTCTGTTCGGACTGGCGCCCGCGCTCCAGTTCTCGCGGCCGAATCTGCACGCGACCTTGAAGGAAGGCGGCCGCGGCAGTGCCCGCCAAACGCGCAGCGGCATAGGCCGCATCCTGGTGGTCAGCGAAGTGGCGATTTCTCTGATGCTGGTGGCGGGCGCCGGCTTGATGGTCCGAAGCTTCGCGCGCCTGGGCGCGGTGGATGCCGGCTTCGATCCGCATCACGTCCTCACGATGCGGGTCGTCGCGCAGGGGCCATCCTACGACAAAGTGGAACAGCGCCACGCCTTCTTCCGGCGCGTGCTGGACCGGGTCGCCGCGGTCCCGGGCGTGCAGTCCGCCAGCGGCATCAATCACCTTCCTTTGGCCGGCGACCTGTGGGGCTTCTCTTTTACGGTGGAAGGGCGGCCGGCGCCGAACGTGTCCAACCTGCCGAACGCGGCGTTCCGCGTCGTCTATCCGGGCTACTTCCGGACTATGGGCATTCCTCTGCTCGCGGGTCGCGACTTCAGCGATCACGACGACACGCGGTCGCTACCGGTGGTCGCCGTGAATCAGTCGATGGCGCGTCGCTACTGGCCGGCCGAAAGCGCAATCGGAAAGCGCATCCGGCTGGGCGGCCCCGATTCGACTGACCCGTGGGTAACGGTCACCGCAGTGGTGAAGAACGTGGAGCAGGAGAAGTGGGGCGCCGAGGCGGGGAATGAATTCTATTTCCCCTACTTGCAGAACCCCAAGGACATCCAGCACTACCTGACGGTCGTGGTGCGCACCTCCGGAAGCGCTCCTGCCCTGGCCGGCGCGATTGAGAAGGAGGTATGGGCGCTGGATCGCGATGCTCCGATTTCCGACGTGCTCAGCATGGAACAGGTGGTCGATCGGGCGGTGTGGCAGCCGCGGTTTTCCACCACGCTGCTCGCCGGCTTCGCGGCTCTCGCCCTCGTGCTGGCGGCGGTGGGGATCTACGGCGTGATCTCGTATGCTTTCCAGCACAGTGGGATCCGAAGCTTGGAATTCACGTGACTTGAAGTCGCG
>JADMIO011618375.1_pt1 | contig 72195 bp, 69 predicted proteins | sample 8958161 | NCBI WGS metagenome assembly JADMIO01 (sample SAMN16585339, study PRJNA669376) | soil metagenome | isolation source: Crop rotation soil | place: USA: Cullars Rotation, Alabama | collected 2011 | reverse complement strand
GCCGCGACTTCAAGTCACGTGAATTCCAAGCTTCGGATCCCACTGTGCTGGAAAGAATTTTTATAAGGGCGATTCGCTCAATCGTGAAAAAGCGAAGCAGGAGATCCTGGAGATCATGAAGACGAAAGAAAAAGAATTTTCCTTCAGCAAAGACGAATCTCTCGACAAGATCCTGGCGGTCATAAACGCCGCCGATCTCGGTTGGACGGGAAAAATCGTGGAGAATCCGACCGTGGAAGATCTCAAGGCGGAGCTCGATACGAAACGACCGATCGTCGTTCCGGTCTATGCTCCCCTGCTCCACAATCCTTTTTACGGACCGGAAGGACCGGATTATCACGTTCTCTTGCTCGTCGGATTCGACGACGCGAAGCAGGAATTTCTCGTGAACGACCCGGGGACTAGAAATGGAAAAAACCTCCGTTTTTCCTACGAAACGCTCCTGAACGCGATCCACGATTACAACCCCGGAAATCTTCCCCAGGGGCGGAAGGCGGTGCTCTTCACCGTTCCGGGAAACCGCGTTTGGGCGTTTTTGACCGCTTCGACCGATACGGAGTCGGAAAAAACAGCGTGGTGGATGAGCGCACTTCTACTCGCCGGTCTGGGAGCTTTCTTCGGATACCGTTTTCATCGGAAAAAATCGCCTTCCTGAAATTTCGAAATTTTCCGATTGAATTTTTGTTTTTGTGATCGCACCAAAAGAGTATAAGATGCCCTCATCTTCAAACAGAGAGGAATGACTGCAAGCCCGGAAGACCATCGTTCCCGTTCCCGCTTCGATACGCTGGGAATCGCTCCGCGTATCCTGAAAATCCTGGCGGAGCGCAACCTGAGCGTTCCCACGCCGATCCAGGAACAATCGATCCCCGCCGGAATCGCCGGAAAGGATCTCGTCGGGATCGCCCAAACCGGAACTGGAAAGACCTTCGCCTTCGGCATTCCGCTCTTGCAAAGGATCTCCGAACATGAGGGTCGTGGTCTCATCCTCGTTCCCACCCGGGAGTTGGCCTACCAGGTCGAAGAATCTCTCAATCTTTTCGCGCCCGGCCTTGGTATCCGCACGGCGGTGATCGTCGGAGGCGTCGCCGTCCCGAAACATATGGCGATGTTGCGCCGCGATCCGCACATCTTGATCGCCACTCCGGGAAGACTGAAAGACTATCTTTCCCAAAAAACCCTCCATCTCGACAGCGTTACCGTGCTCATCCTGGATGAAGCCGATCGGATGTTCGACATGGGATTCCGTCCACAGATCGAAGCGATCCTTCGGGCCGTGCCGAAAAACCGGCAGACTCTCCTCTTTTCAGCGACGATGCCGCCCGAGATCATGAAGCTCGCCCAAGCGGAGATGAAACTCCCGCTTCGGATCGAAGTGGCGCCGCAGGGCACGACGATCGACGCAATCGAACAGGAACTCTTCATCGTTCAGAAGCCGGAAAAATTGGCGCTGCTCAAAACCGTCCTGGAAGAGCGCACAGGAACGGTTCTCGTATTTTCGCGAACCAAATACGGAGCCAAAAGAATCACCCAGGCGCTTCGAAATATGGGCCACGCCGCCGCCGAAATCCATGCGAATCGCTCGCTGGAGCAACGTCGCGAAGCCCTGGAAGGATTCAAGAAGGGCAAGTATCGGATTCTCGTGGCGACGGATATCGCCGCGCGCGGAATCGACGTGGTCGGGATCTCCGTCGTCGTCAATTTCGATCTTCCCGATGACGCGAGCGATTATGTGCACCGAATCGGACGAACGGCACGAGCCGGTCGCGAAGGCCTGGCGATTTCTTTTGCTCTCGCCGAGCAGAAGGACACGATTCGGAAAATCGAACGACTGATCCGCGCGACGCTCCCGCGCAAAGCGCTCCCCGAACTTCCGAATCTCCCTCCTCAGCCCCCGCGACCTCCTATGCGGCAGCAGCAAAGGCGTTTCAAGCCGCGTTCGGGAGGGCGAAGATAGTTTTTTCCTTCACCAGAATCTCAAGAAGAGTTGTACGAGGGGATGTTTGGCATGCGATTCAATTTTTTGATATCATTTCGCTTAGATTCACCATGGAAAGCACTCTGTAAGGGCTGGTCCTTACGGGGTTCTTTTCTTAGGTACCTATTGAAGTTTTGATTTGAGGTCGTTCATCGAGGAAATGAATGGGCCGGCCGCAACGTCGAGAGCGACGAGCTGTCCGGAAGCTTCCGGCTTGATATCGATCTGGCTGGAGGCGGAGTCTTGACCGCTCCCGGAAACCGTCGTCGTCAGCGTTCCTTTTTCTACGGGAGCGAGGCGGTACTGAGCGACGCCTTTCTTGGCCGTGATGAGCGGAAGAGCAAAGAATGAAAGCTCACTAGTTTCACACGCAAAGGTTAGGTTTCTTTTGCAAACATCGGTTGTTCTTCCAGAAGAGTCTCGCGATCTTCTCGTCTTCAGGGTAATATTTCCTCACTTCATACATTGTCGTGAAACGTCTTTGGTTTAAAGCAAAAAGATACGGCTACGGCTGGTATCCGGCCACTTGGGAGGGCTGGGGGGTCCTCCTCCTCTATCTGCTTTTAGTATTTTTGAATTTGAAGCGACTCGCTCCCTCCTTCGATTTGCCACAAGGATTTGTTTTTCCTTTTCTTGCGGAAACGTTGATCCTTACCATCCTGCTCATCATCGTCTGTTGGAAAACGGGAGAAGAAGCGAAGTGGAGGTGGGGAGACGAGAAGAAGAAGTTTATCGAAAAACAATAGGAATGATTGACATTTTCTAATTATTACCTAATGATATACATAATTTTTTTGAAGCTGTATGCCTCTTGAAAAAAGTTCACGGGAAATAGTTCTCACACCGAAGACCCCAGATCTCGAGATGTATTCACTGAGCGGCAGAGTAGCTGCAGCTTTAGATAGATCAGTTGGGCTCCCTCAAGGAGACATCATAACAATCGATGTATGCGATGCCGAAGTAGCAGCAGTCAAAAAACGATTGGTAACTCTCTTTGGAGAAAAGGTTCAAGTATTGGTAAAAGAAACACCGAATGACTCTGCACGGGAATTAAGGTCATGATTTTCCTGCCTCTCCAAATTGAGCCTTAAGTTCGTTTGAGTCTTTTGGACTCAAACGTCCAAGTCAAAAAGACTTGGATGAACTAAAGGAAGGTGCACTCCTCATACGGGAAATAGCAGAGGCTCTGCTGGAGAAAATCTGAAATTTGAACATCGAAGAAAAACTTCCGGAAGATGGGTATGATGAGGAATAAATCTGTGCGATCACAGGCTCATTCCGTATCCGAGAGGGACAGGTTCTTCCTTGTAGTTGCAACTAAGGTGCATTAATATAGCTCCGATGAAAGAACGGATCCTTCATCGGCTGAAGCAAGACGGTCAGCGCCTCACGAAAGTCCGTTCCGATCTGCTCGACCTTTTCTAAAACCGCACGCTCCCCTTTCCGCTCAGGAAATCCTCGCTCTGCTCCGAAAGTCTCATCCGGAACTCAACAAGACGACGATTTATCGCCAGCTGGGTTTTCTTACCGCAGCGGGAGTTCTAGAGGTAGTGGACTTCCAGGAAGGGCAAAAACGGTATGAACTTTCCGAAGAAGAAGCTCATCACCATCATCTGGTCTGCACGAGGTGTAAAAACGTGGAACACGTCGCGCTGCAGCCCTTGGAAAAAATGTTAGGGCGTTTGGAAGAAGACTTTCGAACTCAGAAAAATTTTCAGGTGGAATCGCATGCTCTGGAATTCTTCGGACGCTGTGCATCCTGTCACAACCTTTCTTGATTTTTCTTTTTCTCATGAAAAAAATCCTGTGTTCCTTTTTCGGCATCGGGACCCTGCTGCTCTGTGCCGGTTGTCTCGGACAATCCGCCCATCCGGATATTCCCGAGGAAAGCCCAGGTCACGCAAGTGGGAAAAAAATCCAGGTGACAACGAGCTTCTATCCGCTCGCCTATTTCGCCGCTCAAGTCGGCGGGGATTTGGTCGAGGTCGTAAACCTCACCCCTCCCGGAGCGGAACCGCACGAATACGAACCGACCCCCCAGGATATCGCGGAAGTATATACGTCGAACCTGTTCCTCTACAGTGGTGGTGGAATAAGCCCCTGGGCGGAGAAACTGGATGCCGAAGTGACCAGAAAAGGCGGCGTAGCTATCGATGTTTCAGCACTCATGAAAGAGACCGCCGCAAGTGCGGATTATTTTTTGAAACCTGGGAAAGGGCAAAATTCTGATTCCAATTCGGGAACTGCGGAATCCGCACCTTCTTCTTCGCAAGCTTCGTTCGATCCGCATTTCTGGTTGGATCCGCTGAAAGCGGCCGATGCCGTCCGCGCGATCAAGACCGCTCTGACCCGAATTGATCCGGAACATGCCGGTGCGTATGATTTCAACGCGCAAAAGATGTTCAATGAGCTCAACGTTCTTCACTTGGAATATCAAAGCGGGCTCACCGGCTGCAACCAAAATACCGTCATCGTCACCCACAATGCCTTCGGCTATCTGGCCGAACGCTATCACTTCACCGCCGAGAGCATCCTGGGTCTCAGCCCGGAAACGGAGCCGGCACCGGGAACCCTCGCTCGCGTCGCCGATGTGATACGTGAGAAAAACTTGAAATACATTTTCTTCGAAACGCTCGTGAGCCCGAAGATCGCCGAAACGCTCGCCACGGAGACCGGTGCGGAAACGCTTGTCCTGAATCCGATCGAGGGGCTCACGGAAAAGGAAACGGCGGCCGGGCAGGACTATCTCGCGCTGATGCGTTCGAACCTGAAGAATCTCCAAAAAGCTCTGGAATGCCCGGACTCGACTGCTCAGGAATAGCGAAAGCTTCTCGAAAGGAAATCCCTCAGCACTTCCAGAAAACGCAGTTTCGATCTTTTCTTCATCATCCGTTTTTTTTGAAATCTCTTTTAACTCCATCCGGCCACCTTCCCTCCGCACTTCCCTGCATTGAATTCGTCGATGTCTCCTTCGCCTATTATGGAAGCGATGACGTCCTCCGAAAGATCAACTGTGTCATTCGGGAGGGAGAATATGTCGGGATCATCGGGCCGAATGGGGGCGGAAAAACGACGTTCCTGAAGCTGCTTCTTGGACTGCTCCCGGCTCAAAGCGGGGAAATTCGCATCTTCGGAACCCCGCTCGAAAGTTTTCGTTCGAAATACCTCGTCGGATACGTTCCGCAACGGATCGCCCAAGAACATTTTTCCTTCCCGCTCACCGTGGAAGAAGTGGTGGTCAGCGGCCGCACTCCGCGCCGGCGCTGGTTTTCAAAGTGGACGAAAACAGATCAAGCGGCAGTGGAAAGCGCTCTGGAAATTTCCGATCTGGCGAACCTGCGAAAAGCTGAGTTCCGGCGACTCTCCGGCGGACAGCGCCAGCGGGTATTCATCGCTCGAGCCTTGGCCCAGGAAGCAAAAATTCTCATCTTGGACGAACCGCTCACCGGCGTGGACGAACCGTCGCAACGCCGTTTTTATGAATTCCTGCAAAAGCTGCACCGAGAGTTTCAGATCACCATTCTCTTCGTGACCCATGACCTCGACGTGATCGCGGAAGAAGTGGAAAGCGTCCTCTGTTTGAACCGCGAACTGATCTGCCATCATTCCGCCACTGAGCTCCTGAAGAGCAGCGATTTGGAAAAGCTCTACGGTCGACACGTGAAATTTCATCAGCATTAACTTTCCTCATGCTCGCCATCTTCCAATACGATTTCATGCTCCGGGCGTTCCTCACGGGCGCCTTCATCGGAGTGATCGCCCCGCTCATGGGCACCTTCCTCGTGGCGCGCCGCTACGCCTTGCTCGCGAACACGTTGGCGCATTCGGCGCTGCCGGGAGTGGCGCTCGGGCTCTTTTTGGGAATTTCTCCGAATCTCACGGCCCTTTTCGTCGTCATTCTCACGGCGGTCGGGATCGAAAGGCTCCGCGCCGGTGGGAAGATCTGGACCGAATCGGCCATGGCGCTCTTCCTCTCCGGAACGATGGCCGCGGCCGTAGTGATCCTAAGCCTGGCGAAAGGAATCAACGCCAATCTCTTCGCCTTCCTCTTCGGAAGCATCACGACCGTGGCGGCCGCGGACGTATACTTTACGATTCTCCTCAGCCTCGTGACCATCGGCGTCATCGCTTTCTTCCGCAAGGAATTTTTTGCGCTCACCCTGGACGAGGAATTGGCCGCAGCGAGCGGCATGCCCATTGGAAAACTCAACCTGCTCTTCATCTTCCTGACCGCCCTGACGGTCGCCATCTCGCTCCGGATCGTGGGAATCTTGCTCATCGATGCACTCATGGTCATCCCGGTGCTCACGGCATTCCGCATCGCCGGGAGTTTTCGGAACGCGATGATCTGGTCGGTTTGCCTGGGGCTCATGGCCGTTTTCAGCGGACTTTTTCTCTCCTATTATCTGAATATCGCCAGCGGCGGGAGCATCGTATTGGTCAGCATCATATTCTTTCTCCTCTCCCTTTTGCGACGCCCATGAGCGCCCATTTGCTCTCAGCTTGCGCTTTCCATTGAAGCGGGGGTGAAAATATCAAATTGGCAAAATACTAAACTCTTGCATCGATCACGGTTTCAAAGACAAATTTCTGCCGATGACAAGCATCGTCGAAGAGGCTAGAGTATTCTCGGTTTGTTGTCGCAAAAAATGCCCGCGGAGCCTCATCAGCAAAATCAGGATACCGGTGCGATCCGGGAAATCGTCTTCGGCATGGAAGACGGAATGGTCTCGACTCTCGGAGCGATCACCGGCATCGCCACCGGAACGAACGATCATTTTACGATAATCCTTTCCGGACTCGTGATCATCGCCGTGGAATCGATCTCGATGGGCGTCGGTTCCTATCTCTCCAATAAATCGGAAAAGGAGATGAACGAACGGAAGATCGCCGAAGAGCGGATGGAAATCAAGAGCGAACCGGAAGAAGAGGAAGCGGAATTGCGCGACATGTACGTCGTGGATGGCTGGCCGAAGGAACTCGCCGGAAAGATGGCGGCGGCGGCACGAAAGAATCCGCAGCTTTTCCTGCAGGAAATGGCTTTCCGGGAGCTTCAGATCGTTCCCGAGAATCTGGGAAACCCCCTGCGAAATGGGCTCTACATGCTCGGTTCCTACGTTTTCGGAGGGTTCATTCCGCTCGGCCCCTATCTTCTGTTTCCTGAGATCAGAGTTGCCCTTTCCTGGTCGATTCCGATCACTCTTCTCGGCTTGTTCCTTCTGGGCGTGATGACGGCAAAATTCACCCGGCGAACTTGGTGGAAGTCGGGACTGGAGATGCTCGTCCTGGCGAGTGCAGCGGCAATCATCGGATATACGATCGGAAAGATCGCCGACGGCTTCATTGTGAAGTAGAAAAGGTTGAATTTAGTTTGACTGGACCAGCGATACGACCCATCAATTCACGCACTTTCAGAAATGTCGGATCCTCGGACGTAAGAGCGGGAATTTCCAGATCCGCCTCAAAATCGCTGGAGTTATCATTGGTCTTTGGTTCCGCACTATAGATATTTAACATCCCTCTTTTTTCGGTTGTCCAGCCGCCAAAGGAATAAACATTCAGCGCTTGGACGCGGTCATGAGCGAGGAGGTAGCCATGCATATTTTTCGGGTCAACCCTTTCAAGAGTGGTATGCGTGATAAGCAGAATGCTTCCTCCGCCCACTTCGGCAACATAAAATGGAGTTTCACCAGCAGGTATTTTGACTTTCTCAAATGCAGGATATCGATTCAAATTAATGCCCTCCAAAGAAAACTGCTGCCATCCTGGCGGAACGATATGTTCAAAAATTGCATCTCTGTCGTCTCTTTCTGGAATATCCATTCTCCCTCCCTCAAAAATGATGTTCCTGACGAAACAGCTGGGACACCTATTCCCTTCATTTGTGTCCCGGCGGTTGGCATAGGTAATTTTCATTTCCGGCCTATCCTGAAAATCCGACCCATCTCCAACCCAGAGGTGAGGGTCTTGCAAAAAGTCATTCCGATTGTATGGATGTTGCAATTCCGTTAGCAGAAAGGTCCTTCCGGTAATTGTTCGTCCAGCAAAAGAGAGGCTTCGCCGTTCATCAGAGCCAAGTTTTTCCGCAATGAAATGCAAAAAATTCCGAACTTCTTCAGGCTTCATTTCCACCTTTCCGAGAGCGATATTTCCCGTATCCGGAGTTTTTTCCTGCAAAAAATCAACTTCTCCTTGGGTACCGAACCCCACGGTCCCGGAAAACCTCAGGTTGGTAAGCTCCGAAACCTCTAATGTGACTTCGGAATGAGGAAGAGGAAAGCTCTCGAGAGCCTTCACTATTTTCTCCAGTTGCTGTGGGACTTCTCTCCGTTTTACCTGTTGTTCAGCAATGAAAATATCATGGGTGTTGAGATCATATCCAAATGCATACGAAACCCCGCAAATCATCAACTTGCCTTCAACCAGTTCGTGTTCCCCGAAATAGTCATTCCTCCTATGAAGAGCTCCTTCCTCTCTATTCTTATTCAGGACGATCCTTACCGTATCGTCGAGATTCAGAATTTGGCGAAGTCGATCTTCGATCTCTTTCGCCGTAGTGTCATCCACCAGGGGAAAACCTTGTGAATCCATGGAAAAAAATTGCGCCAGAATTCTCCTTTGGGCGAGGAGCCGGTTTTCGATCTGTGGTAAATTCTGCGGAGATTCATGAGGCACGAGAAGAGCGGCTATAGCATCACGAGTGCAAGTGTCCGAAAAATGATCGGGCCGATCCGATTTTGTACAGCTAGGAAGAAGGAGCAATGCCGTCGTCAGGAGGACGGCCTCAGAGGGTTTTTTCATGAAACGGGATTCATCTTAATAATATTATTCCACTTTAATTTTTTCTATCAAGTTTTTTATAAATCCCGCTTTGCAACAATCTTCACCTCATCTTCGAAAAACTCCAATTCATAGAGAAGTGGCACCCCGGTCGGAATGTTGAGTTCCATGATACTTTCGGGAGTGTGCTTCTCCAGCGTATAGATAAGGGCCCGCAGCGAATTCCCGTGCGCCACCACGAGCACGTTCTTTCCGGCACGGAGCTCCGGCAAAATATGCTCTTCATAATACGGCAGGACCCGGGAAATCGTCATCTCGAGGCTCTCCCCTTCTTCACCCGGAGGCCGTACCGAAAAACTCCGACGCCAGATATGGACTTGCTCGGCTCCGTATTTCTCTGCCGTTTCGGCCTTATTAAGACCCTGCAGATCGCCATAGTGCCGTTCGTTCAGAGCACCATTGCGAATGATCGAAAGTTCGCTCTTGCCGGCAACCTTCAGGGCGAGCGTCGCCGTATCGATCGCCCGTTTGAGCACCGAAGTATAGACGACATCGATCTTCCTTCCTTTCAACTTCTCCCCCGCTTGACGCGCTTCCTCCTCTCCCAAGGAAGAAAGGGGGACGTCGATCCACCCGGTGAAACGATTTTCGAGATTCCATTGCGATTGGCCGTGCCGAAGGAGAATGAGGTCAGCCACGATGATCGGAAAGCTTGGGTATTATTCCAAAAAACAACCCGCGAAGGAATGGATCCGAAATTTTACCGACCTCCTTCCTGGAGAAGTTCGCGCGGAGAGTGCCGGAGCAAGGCGTACGATTGAATCCATCCCGCCAGGATGACGCCGGCCATAAGCACGAAGAGAAAAGCTCCGGCTTCACCACTGACCGTTACTCCCGCATCCTGGAAAAGTTGCGCATTGAGGATCCACGCTCCCGTTGCCGCGAGCAAAAACCCAAATCCGCCGGCAGCAAGAGCATATAAGCCGAATTCCAAAAGGACGAGTTCGCGCAAGAAGCGCTGCTCTGCTCCGAGGATCTTCATGAGGACGATGTCGCGACGGCGTTCCCGCGCCGTGCTCTGGACCATTCCCAAGAGCAGGAAAATACCAGAGAGAAAGATGAATGTGCCGAAAAAGAGCAGCACGTCGACCGCCTGACTATCGATTTTTTCTACCGTCGCTACGATTTGTCCGACGTCGATGGCGAGCACGTTCGGAAATCTCTCGGCAATGCGGTTTTGCAGCGCTGGAATTTCGCCCGAACGAACACGGAGGAGGCCGAAGAGCGTTTGCGGCGCATCCTCGAGGCTCTTTCGCGGCATCAGGAAAAAGAAAAATGGCTGCGTCAAATTTCGTTCCACTTCCCGCAAACTGGTCACGGTAAAATCGCGCTGCACTCCTTGGATATCAAAGGTGATGATCGAGCCGAGCACGATCCCGAAATTTTCGGCCGTGGCCCGGTCGACCGAGACCTCATCGGCGGTATCGTCTTTAGACCAGAATTTTCCGGAAACGATTTTCTCTCCGGCGATGAGTTCGTCGCGATAGGTCAGGTTGAACTCACGGGTCATTTCCAGCGGCAGGGTTCGGTCGTTTCGGTTGATTTGCTTTCCATCCAGAGCGAAGATCCGTGCTGAAATTCGCGGATAGAAGGCGGCTTTTTCGGGCAAAAGCGCTTCGACTCCATTCACTTGATCTCTCTGCACGTCGATCAGGGCCACATTCGCGCCGTTTTCCTGATTCGCGGTTCGAATGAGTCCGGAATTGAGAGTATCGCGGAGCAGGAGCACGAGAAGAATCATTCCGATGCTCAGGGTGAGTGCGGCCATGAGAAGAATCCGGCGCCACCGGTAGCGGGCGAGAAGTGAAAAAACCGTCCGGACGGAGAGCGCGCGAAATCCTTGCCGCCGCTTTTGGAGCCAGCCGAAAAGAAGCCAGAACACGACGGCGAGGAAAGCCAAGGCGGCGAGAATTCCCCCGAGCACCATCGTGCCCCAAAAAAAGTTTCTCACGAAGAAGAAAATGATTCCCCAAGCGAAGATCGGAATGACGAGAAGACTCAGCCCAGTTTTTTGAAAAAAACTCCTTTTTCGTCCCGTCGAAAATGGATGAAAAAGCGCGAGCGGCTGGACTCCGCGGATACTGAGCAATGGGAAGAAGGTGCTCAGGAGAACCGTACCTATTCCAAAGAGAACCGCCGCTCCCAGTTCGCTCCAGGAAAATGAAAGGGGGAGCTGAAAGGTCAGGAATCCGCTGAGCAGATGGCCGAGCACCAAGGGAAGAAAGTTCCCCGAGATCCCGCCGAGAATTCCACCGCATGCACCGGCACAGAGAGCTTGTACGATAAACGCTCCGACGCCTTCCGCATCGGTCATTCCGAGGCATTTCCAAATGGCGAGAGTGCGTTTTTTTCTCTGAAGATATCCGGTCATCGTGATGGCGATGGCGATTCCGGAAAGAAAGACGGTAACGAGTGCCACGCTCACGAAAAACTTCTGCAGGTTTTGGATGAGCCGTTCCATCTGCGGCGGCCCGTCTTCGGCGATCCCCACTCGTCCGGTCGTGCCCTTCAGGAGCTCTTTCAACTCTCCAGCGAGCGGCCGAACCTCTTCCGCCTTCGGAACCTTGATATCGATGCGGTAGTCGAGCCGCGATCCGGCGATGAACAGTCCGGTTTTGGCAAAGCCCTCCTCGGAAAGAAAGATTCGTGGGCCAAGAATGGAAAAGGAGAGCGTCCGATCCGGTTCGCTGGCGACCGTATCCACGATCGTGAAATCGTCCTTTCCGATGCGGAGTGCATCGCCTCTCTTGAGACCAAGCCGTTCCAAGAGCGCCGGTTCGACGAGGACCTGATTCTCCGAAAGCGCTTCGGCTGGGGCGCCGCTTCCGACGAGAAACGCTCCATAGAGGGGATATTTGGCGGAAACGACCTTCACTTCCGTGAGCAGGCTCCGTGACACTTCGTCTCGCGTGGAAACCACTGAATTCGTTTCCGAGACAGGGGCAAACTCCAAGGTTCCTCCCTCTTGAGCCGCTTGAAGAAATTTTATTACGGGTTCCGGGGGCGGAAAATCGACATTGACTTCGATATCGCCGCCGATGATCTCCCGGGCCTCACGGTCGAGAACTTCGCGCATGATCCGAATCGAACTGAGCACCCCGAAGAGCGCCGCCGTACCGACGGTGAGGGCGAGGATGATCGGAAAGAGGGCTCGCAGTTCGCGCCGGAATTCCCGGAAGCCGAGCCGAGAAAGCGCAATGATCTTCATCGATCCAGGTTGAGAGTCCCGTTCCGTAAGCGAAAGACCGCGTCCGTGCGGGCGCTGATCTGCTGATCATGAGTGATGAGCACCAGCGTTTTTTTCTCATCACGAACGAAGGCGAAGAGGAGTTCCATCACGGTATTTCCGTTCTCTTCGTCCAGGTTCCCGGTCGGTTCGTCGCCAAAGACGATTTCCGGGTCATGGACGAAGGCCCGAGCGATGGCGACGCGCTGCTGCTCACCGCCGGAAAGTTGATGCGGAAAGTGATGTCCCCGGTCGGCCAGGCCGACTTTCGCCAGAAGTTCTTCAGCTTTGCGGACATTTCTTTTCCCCTGGAGCTCCAAAGGGAAGAGCACGTTCTCCAAGGCGGTGAACGACGGGAGAAGCTCGAAGAACTGAAAGACATACCCGATCTTTTTATTTCGCAAGCGCGCCAATTCGTCGGCGGTTTGCATGGTGAGATCGATGCCATCCAAAATCACTTTTCCAACGCTGGGCTGATCGAGACCCGCCATGAGCGAGAGCAGAGTGCTCTTGCCACTTCCGGATGGTCCGACGATCGCGACCGATTTCTGGGATGAAATCTCGAGGTCGATATTCTTCAAGACCTCCAGATCGGTTTCGCCGCTTCGAAAGGTCTTCGAGACATTTTGTAATCGCAACATCTGAATTAAAAAAATAGGGAATCAGCTCGATCCGTTGTCGGAAAAAATCTGGCGAAGGACTGAGAAAAAGTATATATTTTTTGATACGCATTCGTGAAGCTTTTCTTTGATTGTATGCACCTCCGAATATTCTTTTGTACGTTCGCTTCTCTCTTTCTTTTGAGTTCCTGCAATTCCGGGACACCTCCTGCTCAAGATATTGCCGAAGAACCGGATGGTGTGATTCAGAAAACGATCATCGCTTTCGGGGATAGTCTCACGGCCGGATATCAACTCCCGCCGGAAGAGAGCTATCCGGCGCAGCTCGAACAAAGAATGCATGAAGCCGGGTACTCCGATTACCGAATCCTGAACATGGGAGTGAGCGGCGATACCACCGCCGGCGGTCTGCGGCGGGTCGACTGGGCGCTCTCCCAGAAACCGGAGGTGGTGATCCTGGCACTCGGCGCGAACGACGGACTCCGGGGCGAAGATCCGGAAACCACACGCACGAACCTGGAAGCGATCATTCAAAAATTTCAAGCCGCGCACGTCACCGTGCTCCTCGTGGGGATGATGGTCCCGCGCAATCTGGGACCGGAGTACATCACGGCCTTTGAAAAGATCTATCCGGATCTGGCGAAGAAGTATGATCTTCCGTTCATGCCCTTCCTGCTTCAGGACGTGGCGCTGGAGAAAGATTTGACGATCTCCGACGGAATGCATCCGAACGCCCCAGGGTATCAGATCGTGGCGGAGAATGTGTGGAAGTATCTGGAGCCGTTAATGAAGAAATGAGTTAAGACTTTTAAATTTATGGTCCTTATATCTCTTAATCACCTGAAGGGAAGTTAGCCTTTAGTTAAAAACTAGAGAGAAACTATTTGGCAATTATAAAAGATCAGGTAATATCTTAGTAAAAGGTTCCTCCCCTGCGATACGGACTCATGGAGTCCTTCCTCCGGGATAGCGGGGGGGGTCATTCAGTAATATTCGTGTATTCCGGCATGGAATATGTCGAATTGGCTTTTTCGTACCGAGGAAAGTGCTTCTAAAGGCCTTTGCTCTTCTTTTTCTAAAGAAACAAATTTGGCCCAAGCGGCATAATCTGCTATTTGGCTATTAAAATCAGACACGGCCCGATGAAAATGAATAAAATACGGCTTTTGGATTTTCTTTAATTTTGGTTTTAATTCTTTCAAAAAAGCATTTTGGTCCTTATTTTTCAAAGCTTTATCAAAAATAATAATGATCTTTTCATAAGCGCTTTCTTTCCATACCTTGAGTAAATATTTCACCATTGCTCCTCCCACGAGCCCGTAAAACTGATCAGGTGGTCTTAAGGCTGGATAGGTTTTACATTTTTTGGCAAAGAGGTAGTAGATCTTAATCTTTTCACTGAGGCTCGCTATTTTTGGATAGACCATATCTCTGATTGCCTGGCGATCTTCAGATGCATGAAAGTTTTCGCATATTTGGTTCTCTGAAAGCAGTTGATATTTCAATTCTTGCAATCGGCATGAAGTTGCAACCGGGTCGAAGGTGGCTACGGCCGCCAATACAAAATATTTTGTTCCCCTGAGACTGAAATCCAAGTTTCCAGATTCATCTATAAAAACATACAGAGTGCTCATTTTTTGTTAACCTCGTTATGAAGATTGAGAAAATTTTTGCATTGTCGAAAAAGCAAAGTAAAGAAAGTTCCGTCCTGTTTTAACTGTTTTTTAATCCCTTCAAAAACATAAGTTCAATGCCTTCAAGACAGGATCGAAGAAAGTGGATCACCGCTAAAATATCTCTTTAATTATTTTTTTGAATTTGATACCTATTCCGGCAATTCCGTCGGAACCGGCACTACTGTTCCCGGCTCGGCTGGTACCTCTTCCTTCGCCACTCCCTTCACAAGGATCAAACCCCGGGCCTGATAATGTGAAAAGAAACTCTGCCAGCCGTCTTGCTTCGGATCGGCGGGAGTTTTGACATCCGTTTGCGGCTTTTGGACGAAGCGAAGCCAGAGCGCATCGATGCCCGGATGAATGCCGGAGAGGCTTTGTGTGGACCCGACCGGAATCGTGGTGGAGGTGCGGTAGACCGGTGCCGGAGCCGGACGCGGGTTGGAGAGATAGGGACCGAGAATGCTGACCTGTCGGGTGTCGTTCGTCCCGTAATAGTGATAGTAGAGGTTGTCGCCCACGATCCGCGTCTGAAGCAGGATCGCTCCCGGCGTGTCGTTCGTGAACTTCAAGTCGGCCGAACCCGGATAGATCGTCGCATCACTTCCGGTGGGCGCGTAGTAGACGACGGCGTAGGAATGATTTTTTCGTTCCACGATCGGAAGACCGGCGAGCATCGCGCCGCGGTAGGCGGTGGAAGAAACCTGGCAGAGCCCGCCGCCGAATTCCGGAACCGTATTCGGACCGGCGATGACGAGTTCTTTCAGGTATCCGGTACTTCCGTCGACTGGGCCAAGCTGCTTATTGAAGGAAAACACTTCGCCCGGTTTGATGAGCACGCCGTTGAACCTCGACTCTCCGACCTGGATATTGTGCCGACGGTTCGAGGGAGAATTGGCGAAATTGCTCCATCCGACCGAAACGAGCTCCCGAATACCCATGATCTGGAGTTCCGGATCGGTCACGGTCACGACCGGATCGGTTTTTTTCACCGCGAGGGTCACCTTGTCGATGCCGTTTTCCGCCGCCGTTTCGATGAGTCGGACTGAAGCGTCGATATCGAGCTCCTGGCCGAATTCCCCCGCCCCGTCGAAGACGATATCTCCCTTGGCATCGCGGGAAATGGTCACCGGCGAGACCGCTTGATTCAGCTTCGGCGCAATTTCGTCTTTCAGAAGCTTTTCCACTGCCGCGGAATCGATTGTCCAGGAAGTATCGGATGCCGAAAGCGGAGCCTGGCCTTCGCGGCAGAAGAACGGATTCTCGCCGAGCGGAGCAGCGCCGATGGCTCCCGTGGGCTGATCCTGTCGAAAGAATTGAGAATTCCCTACCGCTCCGAGATTGAGAGTGAAGGTGTGATATTCGTGTTTCAGCGTCAGAATGATCTTGCCCTGCGTCGGAATTCCGGCCGCTTCGGCGAGCATGCCGAAGGAGAAAAAACTCCAGATGCCCAAAAATACCAACAGTCGTTTCACCGATACGAAAAGAACAGATTCATTCTCCGAAAAAAGCTTTTGTGAACAAAGCAAAAACCGTAGACTGAACCAGCCTTTTCCCTTGTACTTCTATGGCCGTCGCCGAACTGCTCCTGCAAAAGAAGGCCGTTCGCGTTTCCGTGACTCCTCCTTTCCGCTGGACGAGCGGGATTCTCTCTCCGGTCTATTGCGACAATCGCGTGATGACCGGATACGTCTCGGAGCGCGAGGAAATTGTCGACGAACTGGTCCGGAAAATTCAGTCGCTCCCGTGGAAGGCCGAAGTGATCGCCGGAACGGCGACCGCCGGAATCGCCTGGGCGGCGTTGGTCGCGGCGAAAATGCGGCTGCCGATGGTCTATATTCGCCCGGAACCGAAAGCGCATGGCTCCAAGAAGCAGATCGAGGGGTTCTTGCCCGAGAATTCCGCCGTCGTCCTCGTGGAAGATCTGATCTCCACCGGCGGCAGCTCCTTGAAATCGGCACAGGCGATTCGCGAAGAAGGAAGGAGCACCGTTTCCGGAGTTCTTTCCATCATGACCTGGGAATTGCCTATCGCCGAGCAGAATTTCACGGAAGCGAAACTGCCGGTGGCGAGCCTGACCGGATTTTCCGAAATCATTCCCCTCGCCGCGGAACGCGGTGACATCTCCAAGGAAGACGTCGAGAAGATCCTGCAATTCCGGAAAGATCCGGAAGTATGGGCCGAGAATTTCTCCGGAACTTTCTAGATCGTCGGAACGTCTTTTATCTCGGAATATTTTCGGAGATGATCGAAAAGGATCTTTTGAATTTCCTGAAGTTTTTCCTTTGATCTCGCCTCGAACCGAGTCGTGAGATAGGGTGAAGTATTCGATGCGCGCACGATTCCCCAGGCTCCCGCATCGAAGTCGATCCGAATCCCGTCGATCGTGAGCGCTTCCGGATATAGGCTCAAAAAATGCGCCACGATCTTCCTCATAGTTGCGAACTTCTCCGCTTCTTCAATCGGTACTTTGATCTCCGGAGTCACGTATGTTTTTGGGAGATCGGAAAAATGCTCGGAAAGAGGTTTTTCGGAATTCCAAACGATCTCCAGAATCTTCGCTGCGGCGAGAAAAGCGTCATCGAAACCGTAATAATCTTCAGCGAAAAAAAGATGCCCCGAAACCTCGCCACCGAGCAACGCTCCCGATTCCTGCATCATCTCTTCGACGAAGGAATGTCCGGTCGGGCACATGAGCGCCGTGCCGCCGCGTTTGACGATCTCTTCCGCCAGGACTTGCGTCGACTTCAGATCGAAGACTACGGCGGCTCCGGGATGGCGCGAGAGCATATCCCGAGCCAGAAGCAGCAGAAGCAGGTCGGCCGAATAGTGGTTCCCGTTCGCATCCACCACTCCGACGCGGTCGCCATCGCCGTCAAAAGCGAATCCGAAATCGGCTTTTTCCCGAAGAACGAGTTCCTTCAGGTCATTCAGATTTTCGGCCCGTTCCGGATCGGCATCGTGATTCGGAAAATCTCCGTCCACTTCGCAATAGAGCTCCGTGACGTCACAGCCGAGCAGCCGGAAAAATTCAGGCGCGAACGCTCCGGTGATGCCGTTCCCGGCATCGATGACGAGACGGGGGCGCTTTTTCGTCCTATCGAGCTGAACGAGTTCTCGCAGCCGGGAAAAATAGGCTTCGCGAAAATCTCGTTGATCCAATCTTCCCCCTTCCGCTCCGCTCCGAAAGGATTTTTCCTCAACGATTTTGGCAATTTTCTGGATCTGATCACCGCAAATGGCATGGGCACCGCGCTTCTGGAGCTTGATTCCGTTATACTCCTTCGGGTTATGGCTTGCCGTAATCATCACCCCGCCGTCGAATCCACCGGAACAGATCGCGAAATAGAGCAGCGGCGAAGGAACTTTACCGATTTGGATCACGTCGATCCCGATGGTTCGGACACCTTCGATGAAAGCGTTCTCCAAACTTTCTCCGGAATTGCGCCCATCGCGTCCGACAACGATATTCAGTTTTTTTTCCGGATAGAACTCCTTCAGATATGTCCCGTATCCTCTGCCAATAAGCTCAGCTCCAGACTCGTCGAAATCGCGGAGATAAATGCCGCGAATATCGTAGGCGCGAAAGATGTGCGGAGCGAGCATACGAGAAGAAAAGCTTCGTCATTTTTCCATAAAAAAAGATCCGGCGGAATACTTGGCCTCTTCGGAAGCGCAGGTTATCCTATTTCTGTCGTTCTCTTCCGCTCATGGTCCTTCTCGAATCCACCGCTACTCCGCTCGGCACGAACGCTTTTCCGTTCACGCTTCCCGGAACGAATGGGCAAGAGTATTCCCTCGACTCCTTCGCGAAAGCCAAAGTACTCGTCGTCATTTTCATGTGCAATCACTGTCCATACGTGAAGGCGGTATTGGAACGTCTGAATGCCTTGGCGGAAGATTTCCGCGATCGCGACGTCGCCTTTGTCGGGATCAATGCCAACGACGCTACCGATTATCCGGAAGATTCCTTCGAAAACATGAAAGCCCTTCCGCTCCGTTTTCCATACCTTCACGATGAATCTCAAGAGGTCGCAAAAACGTATGGCGCCGTCTGCACCCCGGACATCTTCGTCTACAACTCCAATCGCCAGCTGGTCTACCATGGACGAATCGACGACAACTGGAAAGAGCCGAACCTGGTCACGAAGCGGGACCTCGCAAATGCTTTAGAAAAGACTCTTTCCGGCCAAAATATTCCCGCGACGGAACAAAAACCGAGCATGGGCTGTTCGATCAAATGGAAAGAGTGAAGTGGCGAAGCGATCTGGAAGAATGGGCTGATTTCTCCTTTCTGGAAGAGCGAGGAGCAGTTAAGAAAAAGACTTTCGGCTGCCCGTCATATTACTTCGGAAAGAAGATGTTCGCTTTTCTCTATCAGGACGGACTCGGGATCAAGCTCAATCCAAAGAAAGTCGTTCAACAGATCTCCGCTAATCCGGAAAAATATTTTCCTTTCAATCCCGGCGACGGAACGATGAAAAACTGGCTCATCATCATATGTCCAGAAGCGCTGGATTATCAGGAGGAAAAGCCCATGATCGAATCCGCTATCGAATCCGCTTTGGAGGAATTTTTAAGAAACTGAAGCGCTCAGAACTATTTTTCCTCGGCGATCAGAAAGCCCTTCCGTTTCGCCATGCGATTGGTGATAAGCGTCTCAATGAACGTGCGCGTCACCGTGATCGCCGTGATCATCGAGATCACGATTCCCATCGCCAGAGCGACGGCGAAGCCCTTGATGACGGCGGAACCGAAGGCCCAGAGGATCATGCAGGTGATGAGCGAGGAAAGATTCGAATCGCGGATCGAACTCCAGGCCCGTTCGAACCCGATAGCGCTCGCCGCCGAGAAATTTTTGCCCTTCCGGATTTCTTCTTTCACACGTTCGAAAATGAGGATGTTCGCGTCCACCGCCATCCCCATAGAAAGCACGATTCCAGCAACGCCCGCGAGCGTGAGCACGATCGGACTGTGCGCGATGAAGGTGACCATGACTCCGAGGATGAGCGCGATAAAAAGGGCTACGAGATCATTCTTTTCGAGCGAGGAAAATTCACGCATGCTCACCGTGAAGACGATGACTCCTAGGAGCGAAGCCGCACCGAAGGAAAGGTTCGCCTGGAGGAGAAACAGGATGAAAACCGCGTAAAAACCGAGTGCCATGACCGCGAGAAATCCGAGATAGCGATAGAGGATGATCATCCAAATGGAGAGGATCGCGAGACCGATCGCTCCGGCACGAAGGGACTTGGTAAGCCCCGCGGTACCGAGAGTGGCGCCGATCTTGAACTGCCCCTTTTCCTGAAACGGTGCCGGCGTGGAACCGCCATTGAGCTCCTGGGCCAATCGAATCGCCTCTTTCTGGGCGTCCGCATAGTTGGCCCGCCCGAGGGTGATCACCGCCGAACCGCCGGAAATCTTCTGCTGGATTGTCGGAGCCGAGATGAGTTCGCCGCCGACGAAGATGGCGAGCGGTTTCCCGACATTGCGTTCGGTGAGATCGGCGAAGAGTTTCGCTCCTTCGTCATTGAAGAGGATCTCCACGAGCGGTTGTCCGGTATTCGGATCTTGTCCGACGCGAGCTCGTTTGAATTGTATTCCGCCGAGACCCGTATCCTTCCAAGGAGACGCTTCTGAAGAAAAGGTGATCTCTTGGACCGTGAGTTGATCCTCTCTCGTCGTAGTGGTCTTCTCCTGAACTCTGGCGTGGGCTTCGTCGATTTTTTTCCTGGCGTCCGGAGTACTCTTCGAGACATATACGCCGGCAACCGAGGTTTCGACTTCATTGGCTTCTTGGGGCAGAATCTTGAAAAAAGCGTATTCGGTATCGGATTCGAGAACATCAGAAATCTTCTCCGGTTCCAAATTGAGGATTTTGCTTTGGAACGGCTCCGGAACTTCCAAAAGCTTTTGCTTCAGGAGATCGGGCTTACTGGAGGAGGCCTTTTGGACTTTCGCGAAATCCTCTCCGGGATCCGTCTTGGTATGATCGGCCACTTCCTTGCTCACGGTCTTCAGAAGGACATATTCGGTATTCGGCTGGATCTGAAAATTTCCATCGGCCCCCTGAACGACTGAATTCGTCTTGCGTTCGAAGACCTTCGGAAACAGAGTCCCCGGTGCCGCCTTCCAGATCTCATCAGCGGTCGTCTGATCCAAGCCGTTCTTGAGATCTTCCTTCCAATATTTGACCTCTCCGTTGAACTTGGCCTTATTGTCAGATGCCAATTTGCTTCCCTGAACGGTGAAATTTTCGGTCGTGACGACCTTCAATTCCTCCTGTGCCGCGGTTTTGAGGGCGGCGAGATCGGTTTCCTTCGGCGCCCTCGTATCCTGCTCCTTGAACGCGAGGTCGATCACTTTGTCGAGTTTCTGCAGAGTATCTTCATTATCCAGGTCATTCGTGATCTCCACGATGACATGGCGTTCCTCGCCATATTTCGCCGGATAGATGTTGAGTTCACGCGTTCCCTGCGGATCGATACGACTGCGAAGAATATTCGCCACGTTCTCGACCACATCGTCGGGATTGCGATCATTATCCGTAATGGTATCACTATTGAATTCATTTACTTTCGTCATATCGACCACGTAGTCGATCTGTCGTCCACCCACCAAGTCCAAGCCGAAATTCGCCTTGCGCGCAAGAAGATAGTTTTGAACCCGTACGACCGGGATCTTCTCCTTCCAACTCCGCGGAAGAACGAAGACGCCGATGAAGAGAAAGGCGCAGATGACGGCGAGAATTTTGAGGGCGCGAGGAGAAGGGCGCATGGCGTTCGGAAATGACGAAAAATCTGCCAAATTGTGGCAGAAACGGAAGTCTGGCGCAAGCGGAATCGGGGCTTACCCTTCGGCTTTCTGTTTCATGATCTCCTCCGGATTTGTCGTGATAATCCGGTCTTCAGTGTAGCTGGCGATGATCTGGATCGCCACGTGCTTCTGCCCGGCGAAGAAAATGCCCTGGCCGACTCCTGAATTCAGGAGGAGGTACTTTTCTCCCTCGGTGAGGTTGAACACTTTCGTCAGCGCTTCGGCCGCCGGAGGTGACTGCTTCAAAAGAAGCTGGAGCGAAGAATTCGTGATGATCGGTTTGCCATAATCGCTCTTCAAGAAATCTTCCACGTCCTGCGTGATCGTGGTGACCCCGAGGTAATATTTGCGGGCGCGCTTCACCAGGCCGTAGAGGAAACGGGCGGAATCCTCATACTGCATCATGATCCAGGCCTCGTCGACGACGAGAAGTCGTTTTTTGAGCGAGGAACGGACGCGATTCCAGATGAAGTTCAAAATGATATAGATGGCGATCGGGCGGAGCGATTCCTCCAGGTCGCGGATCTGGAAAACGACGAGGCCACTATCGAGATCGACATTCGTTGCCTGATTGAAAAGTCCGGAAAAGCTTCCGGTCGTATATTTCTGGAGTCGTTCCTTCAGGTTCTCCGCGCCCTTGATCGTTCCGAGAACTTCGGAGAGGTCTTGCATCGTCGGCGGCTCTTGAGCGGCCGGATTTTCCGTCTCCATCGTGATCCCTTTGAGGGCGTAGGTATCGAGAAGGGCGCGATCCATAATCCCCTCTTCGGTCGGATCGAGCTTTCCGAGCATGAGATTCAGAAGCCCGTGCAGCGCGATGATATTTGCCCGGAGGAGATCTCCCGGTTTCGTCGTCTCGTCCTTGAGCGGCGCGGGGAGATCGAACGGATTGATGCGACGGTCGGCGTTCAGAGAGACCTTGAGCATGCGCCCGCCGACGGTCGTGCAGAGCGTCTCGTATTCATTCTCGGGATCGATCACGATCACGTCGGTACCGAGCATGAGCGAGCGAAGGATCTCCAGCTTGACCGCATAGGATTTTCCGCCGCCGGACTTGGAGAAGATGACCGAATTGGCATTCTCCAGACTGAAGCGGTCGAAGATCACGAGCGAGTCGTTATGGCGATTGAGCCCGTAGAGAATTCCTTCGTTGGAGGTGAGTTCAGAACTCGTGAACGGGAAGCTCGTCGAGAGCGGCGAAGTGTTCATGTTCCGCAACACCTCGATCTCATCGGTACAGAGCGGCAGGCAGGAATTGAGTCCGTGCTCGTGCTGAAGATTCGCGCTCTTCGTGAGCAGCAACTTGCCGCCGAGGAGCGTCTCCAAGTGAGTTTGGACCTTTTTCAGCTTTTCGAGATCGTCCCCGTAGATCGTGAAATAAAGCGCAAAATGGAAGAATTTCTCTTGCCCGCGCTGGAGCTTATCGCGAAGCTCTTCGGCATCTTGCAGAGAAGCCTCGATCGCCGGATCGCGTACCATGCCACGATCCTGATTGATATGAATGCTGGACTGCATCTGAGCGACCTTGTTCCGCAGGACTTTCATGATCTCCGCCGAATTGCTCGGGTAGATGAACATAGAGATGTCGAGCGTGGCGTCCAGATTGATGACGGGAGAAAGCCAGTTCGCGTCGATATAGCGCGGATAGGCATAGACGAAAAAGCTGCGTACGAAGGTATTCCCGATCTTCAGATGATCGAAATTGACCTCGAATGAAGTCGGCGCGATAAGGTCTTTGATCGTCGCCATGCCCTCCCGATACATTTTCTCGGCCTCCTTGATATGCCGTTCCTCTTCCTTCGTCAGGCCTACAGAATGCTTCTGTCCGGCGAGTTCGATCGTCTTCGCGTCGTTCGAAGCCTGTTTCTTCAGCGCGGACTTCCGACCGAAAAGACGCGCCCAGAAGCTGCGTTTTTCCGGTTGGGGCGGCAGCAGACTTTGCAGATCGGGCGGCGTCATCGCAGCCGGTCCAGCAGAGGTGGGAACATTCATTCCGTTCAGGATTGGGCCGGAAGAGAGATGGTCGGGCATCGGTATCGGTTTTCGGAGATGCGGGATTTCCTTTTATTCTCTCATAAAAAGGCCGAGAAAGCAATTAAAAGAGCTGCAAAAGGCCGTATTCGGCCAGGGTTTTTTTCAACCTCTTGTACTCCGGGCAGTGGGTCGCGAGCAAGGCCCAGAACTTGCGCGAATGATTCATCTCCCGCGTATGGCAGAGCTCATGGAGGATGACGTAGTGCCGTACCTCGGCTTTCAGGCGCATGAGGGCGATGTTCAGGGAAATACTCTTGTCCGCTGAGCAGCTTCCCCAGCGCGTCTTTTGCGAACGAATGGTGAGGCGACGGTACGACAGATCGCATCTTTGACTGAATTCTTCGAGTTCGAGCGGCAAAACCTGTTCGGCTTCGCGCTTCAGAAATTCCTGGAAATATTTTCGGGCTTCGGCCTCGTTCGGCGCGGTGATCCAGACCTCACCTTCGTGAAATTCAACCTTCTCCGATTGTTTGGATGTGACGAGGTGCAAAGCGTATTCCTTTCCATGAAAAGAAAACCAATTCTTCTGTTGGATCTTTTTTCGCGCCAGCGCCTTGTGCAGCCACGCTTCTTTTTCCTGAAGGAAATCGAGCGCCTCGCGGCGCGAAGCCCAGCGCGGGAGGGCAAGTTCCACCTTCTCGGCCGATTCCACGGTCAGGCGCAGATACTTGCCGCGCCGGCGAACGACGCTGATGGCAAAAGGGATTTTTCCGCCGACCGGACGGATTGAGAATTCGGACATGGTGCGAAGAGCCGGAAAATCATGCGCTTCTTTCCACGGATTTTCCAGGCTTTGGATCGAAAAATCCCTCACCTTCTTCCTGATATTTGCTATAATCCGTTTGTTTCTCGCCGCTCCCATGTCATTTTTTTTCTCTTCGGATTTCCCGAGGGTCAAGAAAGCCTTCTCGGTGGCCATCGTTCACGCCAAGTATAACGAGGAAATGGTCGAAAAGATCCTGGAATCCTGTTGGAAAGGTTTGAAGAAATGCGGGGTTTCCGAAGAAGCCATGGAGATGTTCTCAGTTCCCGGTGCCTTGGAACTCCCGTTTGCCGTAAAAAAGGTGCTGGAAACCGGCGATTTCGACGGCGTCATCGCTCTCGGTGTGGTCATTCGGGGAGAGACGTATCATTTCGACTTAGTGGCGAACGAGAGCGCGCGCGGACTCATGGACCTCAATTTGAAAGGCGAAATTCCGGTGATCTGCGGAGTGCTCTGTACGGAAAACGCCGAGCAGGTGCGCGCGCGATTCGAGAAAGGGCTGGAGTTTGCAAAAAGCTTAGTGGAGATGATGAATCTGAACTCTGATTTTTCCGGCGAACATCTCGATTGACAAGAATAAATTTTTAATTAAAATACAATTACACGCATGAAAAACCCCGAACTTCCTCCTTCAACAGCTCCTGCCAGCGAACGCCCTCTTCGTCCATTTGGGAATAAGGAATTTCGCGCCCTCATTTATGCCCTCGTTTTAGGAGGAGCATCGGTCAACCTGGCTGTCAAAGCTTCGGCGCCCTATCCTACCCTTTCTGAAAGAAATCCTTTTTGTCAGAACGAGAATCCTCAAAATCCAAATCAAGCCTTCGTGTTCAACCAAGGAAATTTAGTGGACATTGTGGGTTCCTCGGATAAAGGCGTCAGACATTTTATTCAAGGCCTCTCCGTGACCACGCTTCCCCCATGTGATAAAACGAAATTGGAACTTCCTCAGTCCTATGGGTTGCTCAAAGAACAAATCTGGAAGCTGATCCGTTTTTAAAATCCCAATTCCTTCTGGATCGAATTCACATCCTTCCAGAACTGCGGATCGTTCTTTCGGTTCTTCGCGACTTGGGCGAGCGAATGCATCACCGAGGTATGGTCGCGATTGCCGAAAAAGAATCCGATCCGCTGGAGCGAATGCTTCAGATATTTCTTGCAGAGATACATCGCCACCTGTCGCGGGACGACGAATTCGCGATTGCGCGCCTTTCCGAGAACGTCGCTTTTGGTCACCTCGTAAAAATCGGCTACCCGTTCGACGATGTCGTCCATCGATTTCACGATTCCGGGAACTTCCCTCTCCTCGTCGTACCCGAAAATATCCTGATCCTTGTAGAGCTTGCGGAGGATCTTCGCGACGGACTGGACCGTCGGGCTCACGCCTTCGAATTCTTCCTGAGCCCGGATTTGCTTCAGCACTCCTTCGAGCTCTCGCACCGAGTGGTGGACATTGTAGGCGATGAAGTTCAGGACCTCGTTCTCCACGATGAGCGCGAAGTCCTGAGCCTTGTTCCGCAGGATGGCCAAGCGGGTTTCATAGTCGGGAAAATGAACGTCCACGGCCATGCCCATGGTGAAACGACTTTTCAGCCGATCCTCGGTGAGCTCCAATTCCGTGGGTGGTCGATCGGAGGAGAGAATGACCTGTTTTCCGGCGTCGTAGAGATCGTTGAAAAGGTGGAAGAAGATCTCCTGGCTGCGATCCTTTCCGGCCAGGAACTGAATATCGTCGAGAATGAGCACGTCGATCCGGCGGTATTTCTCCCGCACCTTGTCCACCTTGCGTTTTTGGATGGCATCCACGATTTCGGAAACGAAGTTCTCGGCAGTGAGATAGACCACCACGAAATTCGGCCGCTTCTCCAGGACCTCGTTTCCCGTTCCTTGAAGCAAATGGGTTTTTCCGAGTCCCACGCCTCCATAGATGAAGAGCGGATTGTAGGCCGTTCCCGGATCGGCCGCCACCGCTTTGCAGGCGGCATGGGCGAGGCGGTTCTGGGGTCCGGTCACGAAGTTCTGCAGGGTGTACTTCGCCGTGATCATCTTGCTCACGATCTCTCCCCCGATCTTCACCTCCGCTCGATTCGGCAACTTGCGCACCTTCAGCTCGCCCGAAGGAAACAGCGCCAGAATATCGACGATGCGTTCATCTCCCGGATGATCCAGGGTGCCGTCCACCACGTACTCCACCTTCTCTATGTTTTTTAGAAAAGCGCTCGCGGCCGCGCGAATTTTCTCTTGGGAATTGGTCCGGTGCCAGGAGAGGAAAAATTCCCGTGGCACGCCCACCGTCAAAACTCCTTCTTGAAATCCCAGAAGGGCCGTCTTTTGAAACCAGGTGATGAGATTGGCACGGGAAATCTCCGGCGCCAGCGCGATCAGGATGGCCTCCCACTGTTGCTTGAGATCCACGGGAGAGAAAAAGGATTGGCGGGTGCACAGAGTAGCAGAATTCCCTGGTGAAGCAAATGCTCGCTCGAGGATTCTCGACTTGGGATGCGGGAGATCTTCCGCTACAATTCGACGGTAAGAAATCCCATGTCTTCCGTCTCTCCTTCAGCTTCGTTCTTTTCCTTCTCCTTGCCGCTCTTTGCCGACGTCCGCGGTGAATTGATTCCGGTCGAGCTTCCCGAAGAAATCCCTTTTTCGGTGAAACGGGTGTATTTCCTCAAAAATGTTCCCCCCAACACGATTCGCGGAGCCCATTGCCATCTTTTGGAGGAAGAGGTGTTCGTCTGCCTGGCCGGCCGCTGCCGCGCCCTGATCGATGCGGACGGAAGCGGCAAAGAGGAATACTGGCTGGACCATCCGGAAAAAGCGATCTATGTCGGAAAACGGATCTGGCACGAATTCGATTCCTTCTCTGCCGACGCCATCCTTTTGGCTTTCTCTTCGGTCTCATACCTTCCGGGAGCGGAAAATTACGAAAGCGACTATGAAAAATTCCGAATGCTTCAGGGAAAATAATTTCCCCTTTTAAAAAATTCTTTTGCTCCTATAATAATCAAGCGTGCCCTGAACTAAATTTTGATTCATGAGCTCATGAGCAAATACCTTTCCCCGAAATTGATCATCGCCGAGGCCTGGGAGATGACGAAAGAACACAAGAAAGAACTCTTTTGGTATGGGTTCGTTCCGGCCTTCTTCGGCATGATCGTGAGCACGGTCTACGTTCTCTACCAGTTCTTCGCTTTTCGGCACTTCATCCTGGGAGAGCGGGACACGCTGAAATATGGACAGATCCTCCAAGAAGCCTGGCAGGTGATCCGGCATACCGGAGGGCTGCCCTGGTTTATCATCGTTTTCGCCGCTATCGTACTGATCGGCTATTTTTTCGTTCCGGCCTTCTGTCGCGGTGCGCTCGTCTTCCTCATCGAAAAGATCAAAAAGGGCGAGGTACCGGAAAAAGGCTTTCAAGCCGGACTTTTCCGTTTCCTTTCCGTCTTTGAATTCGGCGCGATCAGCGGGTTCGCTTCGCCCTTCAGTTTTTTGACGGAAGCTTCCTTCGTCCTCCGCAATGTCCCGGCACTCTTCCCCTTACTGGCGCCGATTCTGATCATTCTCATGTTCTTCGGGCTCATCGCCCTCTTTCTCTTTGCCTACGTTCCGCAAGCAATCATCCTCCAGAGAGGTCATTTGATGAACTCGGTGGCGAAATCAGCTCATCTTTCCCTCCATTTCTTTTCCGAAACCTTCCGGCTTTTCCTGCTCTTTCTGCTCATCGAACTCCGGGTGCTCTTGAATATCATCATCATCCTCTTCCTGCCGGTGGTCGTCCTGGCGATTACGAGCCTTTTCGCCTCGACCTTTCTCCGAGGTTTCGGAATGGTTCTTTCCGGACTCGTCGTTCTTTTCCTTTTGAGCGTGGCCTCAACCATTTCCGGAACGCTCGAAATCTTCTCCACGGCCGTCTGGACGCTGGCGTTCCATCAGCTCACTCCGGAAGAGGAGAAAACGACCGAGTTATGAGATGAACGCTATTCTTGTTTTTCGCGTTCTCCGACGAGAATGAGGCGATGGATCGTGGTCCCGACCGGATCGCAGGTCATGAGCGTAGAGAGCTCGCGATCAGCCGGCTGCTCCAGCACCGAGACGTTTTCCGGATTTACGATCTTCCGTTCCACGATCTTGTATTTGTACTCATTCCCCTTCCAAATGATCGAATATTCGTCGCCCACGTCGAGCTTATGGAGGAGAGCGAAGACGTTCTTGTAGCGACCGGGGTCCCAAGGGTAGTACGAGGAGTGTCCGGTGATGAAAGCGTTCCCCACGCTTCCCGGCGTTGCCGTTCCCGGATAGAGCACGACTCCGCTCTGCAAACCTTTCTGAATGCTCTCCTCGAGCTGTTTCCAGTTTTCCGCAAGCAGTGCGTCCATCCCCACTCCGTCGATCAAGGGAATGTTCTTTCCCAATTTCGGGATGATCAGGCGGTTGTCCGGTGGCATCACGCTGAACAGGGTCGGGATGCTGATGCTGAGCTGCCGTTCCACTCCGGCGACGGGAAGGAGCTTTTGCCGCGCCAATTTGGCGCTTGGTCCGGTCAGATCGTCGAGGCTTTTTTTGAGCCCTTCGATCTGATGTGGGTTCAGGAACGAATTCAGGATCTGCGAATAGGCCGCGAAGTTCATTCCCACGATGGTGATCACGAAAATCGCCATCCCCGTTGCCAGAATCTTCACTCCTTCCTTCCAGTCGAAGTTCACGGCAAAACGTTTCCTTTTGGGAATCGGATTGGATTTCTTTTGAACGGAATCCTGACGACTGACGAGATCTTTGATCCGATGTTGAATTTCCTGGGCTGCCGAGGCAACTTCCTGTTGGCTCGAATCATCCGTTTTCACTCCAGGAGTCGGTTCGGCGGAAATATGGCCGATGCTCCGAATCGGTTCAGGATCGGCAGTGCGTCCCGCAAGCGTGACCCGCGGAGCGGGAGAATCACTCGTGGTTTGATCTTCGGAAAGGCTTTTTTCCTCCTCTGCCGGCACTTCGGGAAGATGCCAGTGTCGGGAGTCGCGCTCGGGAATCGTCAGAATCTCAACTCCGGAAAACTGGGGAGGTTCCGGCGAACGAGAGAGCGAAGGAAAATGCGAAAGATCGATCCGTTCGGGGCGCGCCCGGAGGGAAAGTTTCGGTACTTCCGGGGAAGAATTGGCCGGGCTCGTGGGATCGGTCTGGTTCATGCAAGCTGTGAGTCCGAATAATAAAACATTTATATTATTTGTCAATATACTATATTTATTTCCCGATCCGAAGATTATATCATCCGGAGCCGGAAAATGGAATCGTTTCCCCTTGCCGAGAACCCAGTTCTCACCGAAAAATCCTATTCCTTCGCTGAAATGTATCCAGAAGGTGATTTTTCATTTCCCTCACTCCCTGTTTCGATTGGAAAAATTATTTTCTCCGAATCACATCCACAAAGAGAATTTTTTCGTCAGTTCGTCCAATTCGCTTTTTTCTCCGAGCATGCAGATCCCATAATATTCCAATTCCGCGCGCGGCGTTACCTTTGATTTTTCCACCTGGGCCTCCCACCCGCCGACGGTCATATGCGCCAGAGCATTCATTACTTTTCCCACCTCGACTTTTTTACTTAAGACAGCGACGAATTTAGAAGAACTCATGGCAATGTGAAAAAAGTGATTACCATGATCATATCAACCCCTCTTGCTTTCTGCTAACCCACCCGGACTAATGAAATTCAAAGCTTTCTTCCTCTCACGTCGCAATTCTGATGTTCTCACGATTTTCCGTTCAGCTCTAGAATAGGTTGCGATGCAGCCTCTTCTAGAAAAGAACATATGTCTTGGGCGAGAGCATATTGCGCCACAACCGAATCACCGCCCAATATATATCGAAAGGCTTCTCTTAGACCAATAAGCTCCTTTGTCAGCCGGGAAATACGCTCTTTTTCCTCTTCTAATAACTGCAATATGCGCGCTGATTTTTCTCTGACACCTCCAATCTCTCGCACTTCAAGAGAGATCTTCTTGGCCAATTCTTTGTCTTGCGTGGAATATTCCATGATCAATAGGACGGCAGGAAATTATACTCAAAATTCAAAAGAGAGCAATCTTGAAGGATGTCTAACGAATCGAAAGAGTTTTCTAGTTCGAGTTTGGTCACCAGAATTCGAAAGCTTCGATTTGGATTTTATTTATGAATACTTCAAATGAACGTTAAAATAGATTTGCAGGAACAAAGATCTATAATTCTGCGGAATAACTGCATATTGACGATTTTTAAAAATAGAATATAGTATTAATCTATTAAAATGCTTATGGCCCCACCACCCTCAGAAGGTCTATTTAAAGCAAAAGAGGAACCTACTTTAGATGATGTAGTAAGATTGCTTTCTCCTTCAGAGGTGAGAGAGCTTACTTCCCTAACTGCTGCGCAAATTAGAGCAAGACTAACCCTAGAGAAAAAGAGACTTAGTAAAGAAAAAATGGAGACGCAGGAAAAATTGCCTGGGAGAATAGTTCATCTCCCTGATCTAGGTGATGGGGGAAGCAAAGGGAGGCCCTCTCGACAGCTTAAAAATCAAATTCCTGATCTTCTAAGAGAACGGCTTCGACTTCTCTTAGACCCTGAATCTTTCAGAAGAATTTTTTCAGAAAGTTAGAAGAAAGTATCGCGGTTAAATAAAAACCTTCATACTTAGTGGACTTTTTTCTCATTATTTCTGGTCACCAGAATTCGAAAGCTTCGATTTGGATCGAAATTTATGGAGTGATTTCAAAAAACTCCTCCAGCAAGTTTGCAGGTAAAAGATTCAGCTTACTGGCTTAGCGTTTTCTTGTCTTACACCTTCATTTCTTCAACAAGAGCCGTTGTTTCGCCTCTTTGTTTTTCCTGGGCTCTTTTAAGTTCTAAAGTCGATTCTTGTTCAGAGATGCTTTTACCTAAGTACTTGAGAACGCCTAAATAATCTTCAGCAGCTGCAATTCGCCCCCTTCTTAATTGTTCATCGAAGCACTGCTCACACAGTTGGGCTATTTGATCTAAGTCACTTGAAGTTAAGCCAGCTCGATGAATTTTAATGAGTTCAATAGTAAAGTGACCAGAAATTTCCGCTCCTCTCTGAACATAGTCTCTTAATGTCGGAAGGATTTCTGCAGCACTGATTATGTCAAGCATAGTATGCTCTGGAGCAATTATGCCCTGATCACCCTCTGCTCTTATTTCTGCCATATAACTTTTAAAGTATCCGAATTATGTACTTATTTATTAGAATGTCAATTCTGGTGGGCGAGGTGGGATTCGAACCCACGGCCAATGGCTTAAGAGGCCACTGCTCTACCGCTGAGCTACTCGCCCGGAATTTGGGCTCCGAAATTGTAGCAAATTTTCCCCGCTGGGCAATTGCTTTTTCCCCCATAACGAAGAAAAATATCGGAAGTGCGAAGAAAAACTCCCCATATCGGCATCGATGCCCGAATGTTCTCCGCCAGCTTTACCGGCATCGGACGCTACACCCATGAACTCATCGCCCGGCTTTGCCCCTTGCGTCCCGACTGGCGCTTTACGGTGTTCCTTTCCCCTGAGGGATTTACGGATTTTTCCACCGACTGCACCCATATCCGAAAAGTGCTGGCGCCGGAAGGCCATTATTCCTGGGGCGAACAGACTTCCTTCTGGCGGCGAATTGAACGAGCTGGCTGCGATTTAATGCATTTTCCGCATTTCAACGCGCCCCTGCTCTATCGCAAGGCGTGCATCGTCACCATCCACGATCTCACGATTTCGTTTTTTCCAGGAAAGAAAAAGACTTCCTGGATACATCAATTCGGTTATCGCACCGTCCTGAAAAATATCGTGCGGAAAGCTGCCAGAATCATCGCCGTCTCCGAACACACCCAGACCGATCTGCAGAAAATCCTCCGCACTCCGACCAAGAAGGTCAGTGTGATCTGGAATGGGCTCGGAGAAGAGTTCCTGCGGGAACGTCAGAATCCGTTGGAAATGGCGGCAATGTGGTCCGATTTGGGTCGGAAACACGACATCCAGAAACCATACCTCCTCTACACCGGAGTGCACCGCGAACATAAAAATGTCGTCGGCCTGATTCGCGCCTTTCAAAAGTTTTTACAGCGCGGCGGCGACGCCGAGCTCGTGATTACGGGGAAGGAAGATCCTTTTTATCCGGAGGTTCGGGAGACCATCGCCTCGGAGCGGTTGGAGCAAAGCGTGAAGCTCGTTGGACTGGTATCGGAAGCGGAGCTCCGCACGCTTTTTTACCAGGCGCGTCTTTTTGTTTTCCCGAGTTTCTACGAAGGCTTCGGTCTCCCCCCGCTGGAAGCTATGGCGATGGAGATTCCCGTGATCGCCTCGAATGTCTCGGCCATCCCGGAAGTGTGCGGCCCCGCCGCGGAATACTTTAACCCCTATGATATCGATGACATGGCGGACAAGATGGACCTGGTGATGAGGTCGGAAAAAAAACGGACTGGACTCATCACCGCCGGAAAAGATCGCATCAAGCTCTTCTCCTGGGATACGATGGCCCGGGAAACGCTAAAAGTATACGAAGAGGTCTTGTTTCCAAAAGTCTAGAATGCCAGATTTTCCGCTCTTCCAAAAAATTCATTCTTCATGAAAAAGCTTTCCGAAATCCTTCCAAAAATCACCGGTGCGCATGATCTCTCGGCCGAAGCCGCCGCCAGCCGCGTGCTCACGGCGGCGGAAGACTATCTGACTAGAGTTTTCGGACCGGAAAACATTGGCGCCGGGAAAAAACTCGTGGCAAAGAAATTGCAGAACGGGCTGCTTTTTTTTGAAGTGAGTTCTTCGGCCTGGAACAACCGCCTTTTTCTGGAAAAAACAGGGCTCTTGGAAGAACTCCAGCAAAAATTTCCGCAGCTGACGATTCGGGATGTGCGGGGAAGAGTCGGATAAGGATTGAGGATTCAGGAGGAAAGAAAACCTACATTCCCCTCTTCTCCTTGATCTTTTCCGCCACGTTGTTCGGCACTTTTTCGTAGCGGGAGAATTCCATGCTGTAGCTCGCACGCCCTTGTGACATGGAACGAAGGTCGGTCGCATAGCCGAACATTTCGGCGAGTGGAACCTTCGCCTTGATCACTTTCGCCGTTCCGCGATCGCTCATCTCATCGATCTTTCCGCGGCGCGAGGAGAGATTCCCCATGATATCCCCCATATATTCTTCCGCCGTTACCACTTCTACCGCCATGATCGGTTCCAGAAGAATCGGATCCGCCGCACGGGCGCCTTTCTGGAAGGCGATCGATCCGGCTGCTTTAAAGGCAAATTCCGAAGAGTCGACGTCATGATAGGAGCCGTCGTAGAGCGTCACCTTGATATCCACCATCGGATAGCCCGCCACGACGCCTTTTTGAAGCGCTTCTTTGATGCCCTTGTCCACCGCCGGAATGAATTCGTTCGGAATGCGTCCGCCAACGACGGCGTTGACGAATTCATAGCCCTTGGCCGTTTCATTCGGTTCCAAGGTGATGAGAACGTGACCATATTGACCCCGTCCACCCGTCTGCTTCGCGTATTTCTCTTCGGCGTCGACCTTCTTTTGAATGGTCTCGCGATAGGCCACTTGCGGTGCCCCCACGTTCGCTTCCACTTTGAATTCGCGCTTCATACGATCCACAATGATCTCCAGATGGAGTTCGCCCATTCCGGCAAGAATGGTCTGGCTCGTTTCTTCATCCGTATGCACTCGCAGAGTCGGATCTTCCTCGACCAGTTTTTGCAGTGCCATTCCCATTTTCTCCTGATCCGCTTTGGTCTTCGGTTCCACAGCGATCGAGATGACCGGTTCCGGAAACGTCATCTCCTCAAGCGTGATCTGCTTGTCTTCATCGCAGAGCGTATCGCCGGTACGAATATTCTTGACGCCTACGACTGCGGCAATGTCCCCGGCCGTCACTTCCTTCACCTCCTCGCGGGAATTTGCATGCATTCGCACGATCCGGCCGACGCGTTCTTTTTCTCCGGTGCGTGTATTCACGATATAGGAACCGGATTTTAAGGTCCCGGAATAGACCCGGAAAAATATCAATTTTCCGATAAACGGATCGGTCGCAATCTTAAAAGCCAACCCCGCCATCGGCTCAGTTGCTTTCGGTTCGCGTTTTTCCTCCTGATCGGTTTTGGGATTCTTCCCAACGACTGCTCCGATATCGATGGGCGAGGGCAAATAGGCCACCACTGCATCGAGTACGAGCTGAACACCCATATTTTGAAGCGAAGTCCCGCACAGGACGAGATAAATTTCATTGGCGATAACTCCCTTGCGGAGTCCGCGCTTTATTTCCGCTACCGTCAGTTCCTGCCCGTTCAAATACTTTTCCATGAGTTCCTCATCATGCGTCGCTGCCGCCTCCACCACTTTCTCCCGATACTCTTCCACTTTCGGCAGCAAGGTTGCGGGGATTTCCATATCCACGACGTTTTCGCCGTGTTCGCCCGTAAAGGTATAGGCCTTTTTTTCCACAAGATCGACCATGCCCTTGAAATCTTTCTCCTCGCCGATCGGCAGCTGAATGGCAATGGCATTCGGGGAAAGGCGCTTATGGATGGAGTCGAGGGTCATGTAAAAATCCGCTCCAGTCTTGTCCATCTTGTTCACGAAAGCGATCCGCGGCACATGATATTTGTCGGCCTGTCGCCAGACCGTTTCCGATTGCGGCTCGACTCCCTGAGAACCGTCGAATACGGCGACTCCTCCGTCCAAAACCCGGAGAGATCGCTCCACTTCTACCGTAAAATCCACGTGTCCCGGCGTATCGATGATGTTGATGCTCGTCCCCTTCCAACTGCAGAAGGTGGCCGCAGAAGTGATCGTGATTCCCCGCTCCCGCTCCTGTTCCATCCAGTCCATCGTCGCCTCGCCGTCATGAACCTCACCGATCTTATGGCTGCGCCCGGTATAGAACAAAATTCGCTCGGTGGTCGTCGTCTTTCCGGCATCGATATGAGCGATGATTCCGATGTTGCGGAGATTGGTGAGATCGGAAGCGACGGGAGTAGGATCGGCCATTGCGAGGAAAAAGAGGAAAAATAGCCACGGCATTGTACTGAAGAGCCCCCTTCCTGTCGAGAGATTTTTGCGGCGCGCTCTTCCTTCGTGCGCCGCGAGAAAAAACCCCTTATACTTCGACCGCCTCTTTCGATCTTTCGTGGCTGCATCATTTCCACGCCTTTGCATCCCCCTCCGCGCCAAAACGTTCCGGGAACTCGTTCGTAAGATCGACCTCGCTCAAGCGAAAGCCGATATCATCGAAATCTGGCTCGGCGATCTGGAAAGAGGAGAAATCGATTGGGACGAACTCTTTCGGCGGAAAAAACTCCCGTATCTTTTCAACGTAAAGTCGGCGGATGAAGAGGGCGATTTTTCCGGAACCGCGGAGGAGAAGCTTTCATTGCTCTTGGAAGGAGCGCGAAGAGGAGCGGAGTATTGCGATTTGAATGCCGACTTTTCTGAAGATTTGATCACAAAATTTATTCAAGAAAAGAGAACTACCGAACTGATCCTTTCGAAGCATTTTTTCGATCATACGCCAGCGCTCTCAGCACTCTTGGAAACGGCCGAGAAGATGGCGCAGCGCAAGGCCGATATCATCAAGATCGCGACGCATGCGAGCGATTCGAAAGATCTGCTCACTCTTCTGGAATTGAGCGGAAAACTCCAAGAGAAGGGGATGAAATTCATTACCGTGGCGATGGGCCCACTCGGAAAACTTTCGCGGGTGGCCGCGCCGCTTTTGGGAAGTGAAATGATGTTTGCCGCTCTTAATGAAACGGAAAAAACTGCCGCAGGGCAAATGAGTGCCGAGGAACTGCGGGAAATCTGGAGAATTCTCCAGGACTGAAAAATAGGGAAGAGAAAGGTGAAAAAGCTGCTGCTGCGATTGATTTTTCAGCGTATTTATGAGAAAATGAGCGGATTTCAAAACAAATCCCCGCATGTCACCAGCCTTTTCCAAAGCGAATTCGGATCTCCGGCAGCTGGTTGATCGAAGCGGCATACAACCCGAATTCAAAATACGCTTGCAGAACCTTCTCCCCCTGCTCACTTTTGAGGAAAGCGGGAAACTCCGGAAATTTTTCCAAGACGCCGAGCGAGCGCGCGCGCGGTTCGTCCAAAAGTATTGGAAAGAGCAGATGGCGAAATTCTCGGGAACGTTGAAGCAATTCGTCAGGAAACATTCCGTCCTCATCAACGCGGCCCGGGAAAAGGATATGAACACAGACGACCTGAAGATCCTCAGGGAATTGGAAACATCTTTTGAGAATGCCTAATTCATATATGTTGATGCTCGTTTTTCCGGCTGAACTTTCCCCTTCCTTTTCTTGGAGCCACGAGAAAAGATTGATTCGCGAAGAGATTCAGAGGCCTTCAGAGTTGAAGGCGCCTCTGCAGCCTGGAGAAAATCCGGCAGTTTCCCAAAAGACCTTTCAAAACCTGGACTCGTTCAAAGCGGAATGGGATGCGAAAGTGACGGCTGCGGCGAAAAAACTCGATCTCACCTGGGCTTCGGGTTCCTTGGACCGTTCGGACGACGACCAAGATAATCCCCGCGCCATGAAACATTGGGAACGGAATTTGGAAGATACGGAGCACGTCCGGGAAGTGCAAGCGAAGCAAAATGCAGTTCAGGAGCTCGTCAAATTCCGTGAAGATGCCCTCAAAGGAGCCCAAGAGATCGATTCGGATTTTCAAGCGAAGCTGAACGCAGCGGTGGAAAAATATCTCGCCGAACTCGAAGGACGCGTCAAGGTTGAGAACGAAGCGGCTTTCAAAAATTATGCGGATCGAAAGGATTTCGATGAAGAAACCAAGAGAGACATGTCCTGGCTGCAGAAGGTCTTCAACGATCCCTCGCGAAGCGCCAGCGCCAACGAAGCCTTGTATAAACTGAACAGTCCCACGGTAAATACCGTAAATTCACTGCGCGAAAAGGTCATGTCGGACGAAGATTTCGTCCATCAGACCGATGCTCTTTCGAAAGACGAGGGAATGAAACTGACGGATATTGCCAAACGAGCATGGGTGTCGCTTCCGGATGGAATTGATATCTCAAAACTTCCGGCAGAATTCGTCGAAGAGATCAAAAATCCCCAGAACCGAAAGAAAATCTATGGCGAATACTTGGCCTTTTTGGTTCAGCATACCGGCCTGGAAACTTCCATACGGCCACTAAAAGATCGGGAGATTCGAAGGACCTCCGCCTATGAAGCAGCGCGAGTGCGAGGAGAAAGCCGGCGCGACGCGCTGAAAGAGGCCAAAGGTGCCATCGGCGGGACTCCGGAGAATTCTACCGCTGAACTCTCGCGGTTCTCCGAAGAGGAGGTTTCGATGCAAAGTTTTTTAGAAGCTCTGGCAAAAGTCCGCCTCGCCCGCAAGATCTTTCCTCCCATTGTACCGAAGACTTCTGCACGGGCCGGATCCGAACGAAGCCCTCTGCGAACTTCTCGGGAAGGAAAGGAGGTCAAATCGGAGGTTCCCTTCTCCTCTCCTTCTCTTTTGGGTTCCCTCGGGCTCGCCAATGAACGTGAACTCCGGGGAAAAACCCATTCCGAAATGATCCAGCTCGTGATGAGCCGCAATCTCATTCCGGAACTCCAAAAAGACCGTCTTTTCGCAAAAATGGACCCGCGAGAACTCGCGAACTGGTTCGATAAATTCTTCCCGCAAAAAGACATATCTTCGGCGAGTTTGATCGACAGCCTGATTCTCTTGACGAAAGATCTGGAAGCGAAGCCGGGGGAAATCGAAGGTGCAAAAATCTATCTGAATAGCCAAGGATGGGCCCAGCCCGATGAGAATATCGCTACGCTCCTGGCGATCCGTTTTTCGATCACCCCGGGGGGAGCGGTTTTCGCTTTGGACGGAAAAACCGCCGTTCCCGAGCAGCAAATTCACGAGTGTTTGCGTACGCTCGGAGCGATTCAGGGGGAATATCAGGAAGGCCAACCGTTTTCTTGGAACCCACTCGATGAAACTGCAAAAAAAGAAATTTTCGCGCGGGTTCAAAGCCTCTCGACTTCTCGGGAAAAACAGCTTCTCGCGCTTCAGGGACTCCAAAACGGTTTACAGCAAAAAGGAACTGGTGCGGAAAAGCTTCCCAGCGGCTGGTCCTGGCCGGAATTTTGGAAATTCATCGCCGATCTCTTCGGCCTGCATGGTGGGTTATGGGAAGGAATGGAGCAGAAGGCGAACGAAAATTTAGCCGCTACCCTTCTCCCACATTTCAAGTTGGCGAGTCGAAACGACAGGATGGTCTCCTTCGCATTTGAGGGAACCGCGACGGAAAAAGATCAGAATTCATTGAAAGACGAAAAAATCCGCAGAGCCTTGGCCACGAAGCTTCTGGAGCGTGATGACGTAGAGATTCCTGCAGAACAAGAAGTCGGAAATGTGAAATTCCAAAACGGAACCCTGATTATAGAGCTCAAGGACAGCTCGAAAGACCCCGTGAGCGAGTGGAAAACGCTCATCGCTCAGGGCCTGCAGGAAGCGAAAAATCGACCCGCTTACCTGAAGAATCTTCTGCAGGCTATCGGTCCCATCGGTGGATCGGAATTTCGGGGCAAAAAGATCACCACGGCCGAAGAACGCGCCAATCTAAAAGAAGCAACTTTGGAAGAGTTATTTTTGAAGAGAGAAAATCGGAACATCTGGTCCGACCTGAAAGATACGAATTTGGGGTCGATCTTCACTCCTCGCGAGAAGGCGATAGCGACCTTCTGGCTGGAACAGGCTCAAGGTGAACAAGGCATCGATACGACTATTTTGGACACGCTCCAGAAGATCGAGCTCGAAAAAGAAACCGGCGACCTGGTCATCACCTGGAAAGATGGGAAAAAAGTAAAATTTCTCTCCGGAGAAGATGCAATTGCTCTCCAGCGAGTAGGTGAAAATGCTTTCGGCTTTCCGGAAGAATATGGTCTCAATGCGAAAAAGGTTCTCGAGGTCTTCTCTTCTCCTCAGAAATGAACGTCCCCACCGCCATTCTGGAGAAAGGTCTTCACTTTCTGGAGAGCCTTGCCGCGATGCGAGATCATATTTTTTTCGTGAGGTGCCAAAGCCGAATACACCCGATCCATTCCCTCAGGAAGAAAAACGGATGAGATCGGAATTCCCTGCGGAATTTCCGTCTGCGGTTCTTTCAAAATTTTCCCCCACGTTTCCCCTCGGAATTGGCGAAATTCTTCGGGCGCCTTCCCCCAGATCACCGTCGGAACGCAGATGAATTTCGCTCGGCGATTCTCTTCGCGCTCCATTCGGGCGAGAAAAAACTGGAGCCAGACTTCATCGGAAGCATACTCCCCCGCTCCCCAGCGCCGCGTCTTCACTCCCAATTCGTTCCGCAGCGCTTCCACCTCGATTCCGGAATCCTCGGCCAGCGTAGGAAGGCCGGTCTGCTCGAAAAAGAAGCGCGCTTTCAGAAGCGAATTGTCCTCGTACGTCATTCCGTTCTCTTCCACCTCGTTTTTCATCCCGAGATCTTCCAGAGAAACGAATTCGAACCCGGGAATGTCTTCCAGCACCTCCATGATTTCGCGAAATTTTCCGCTATTGCCGGTGGCGATCAAGAGTTTTGGCATGCGATCAGAAATCCATTTTCAAAAACTCGAACTAGCGGCGCTGATTGTAATTTTCGGTGCGGAATTGCTCCGATTTCTTCGCACATCCTTCCACCCATTCGGAGTTCTGCAGGTACCATGCGATTGTCTCCCCGATCCAATGTTCGAACGGATGTTCCGGTTTCCACCCGAGTTCGTTCTCGATCTTCGACGGATCCATGGCATAGCGACGATCATGGGCCGGTCGGTCGGAAACGAAGCTGATGAGATCTTTCGATTTTCCGAGCTTCTCCAAAAGGATTTCCGTAATCTCCAGGTTCGTCTTTTCATTGTGACCTCCGACATTATAGACTTCACCGGATCTGCCCCCATGGAGGACGAGATCGATCGCCCGACAATGATCTTTCACGTAGAGCCAATCGCGAACGTTCCTTCCGTCTCCGTAGAGCGGAAGCGGCTCGTTCGCCATCGCTCGGAACAGAAAAAAGGGAATGAGCTTTTCTGGGTATTGATACGGCCCATAGTTATTGGTGCAACGCGTGATCATCACCGGGAGGCCGTAGGTCTCGAAATATGAGCGAACGAAAAGGTCGGCTGCGGCTTTGGAGGCAGCATAGGGACAGTTCGGTGCCAGCGGAGTAGCCTCGGTGAAATAGGTTCCGGCGGTATCCCCCAGATCGCCGTATACCTCATCCGTAGAAACCTGAACATATCGTTTCACTTCATACATCTTCACGCATTCGAGCAGGTTTTGGGTTCCGAGGACGTTGGTTTCCAGGAAAATGCGCGGCCCCAGAATGGAACGGTCGACGTGGGTTTCGGCGGCGAAGTTCACGACGAGATCCGGCTGAAAATGTCCGAAGGTTTCCTGAATCTTTTCCAGGTCGGCGATATCGCCTTTCACAAAATCGATATCGTTCCAAACCGTTTCTAGGTTTTCGGTATTTCCGGCATAGGTGAGCGCATCGAACACCAGAATTTTGTATTCCGGATACATGTTCGCGATGTGCTCGACAAAGTTGGATCCGATGAAACCGGCCCCTCCGGCGATCAGGATTTTTTTCGACAAACGGAATGAAGAAAGCACGACGAATGATACGGTCCTTGCCGCAGCTTCGCAAAGTATTTTCCTTTCCGTAGAATGAGGGCGCTTTTCCCACAAATATCATCTTTGTCGAAGTCATTCCGCATCGGCCGATTCCTTCCGGAAACGGACTCCTGACCTATCACGTTCCGGAAAAATCGGAAGCGGAAATCCGGATCGGACAGATGGTGGAAATCCCCCTGCGCGCCCGACGAGAAAAGGGCATCGTCTTTGGGATCCATGAAACGCCGCCACAATTTGAAACCCTCGACATCGGTCGGATTCTCAGTCCCGTGCTCATTTCAGAAAGAAATTTGCAATTTATAAAAGAAATTTCTGAATACAATTTTTGCTCATACTCGAAGACACTCAATCTCCTTCTCCCCGACTCGATTTGGGCCAGTTCCGGAAGCCCGCCCCAAGAAACGTGGATAGAGCTTCTTCCCTCTGCTTCCGAAGCATTGTTGCGCGGCAAAAAACAAGGGGCGCTCCTCCATTCCCTGCGCGAAGCTGGAGGACGAATGCGGGAAAAGGTACTCCGAGATCAAAGCGGTCATTCGCTCGCGACGATCAAAACCCTGGAGCAGCGGAAGTTGGTGCGAAGGTTCCCTCTGCCATATTCTGCGAAAGCGGTTTCCGCAGAATGCCATTTTCCGACCTTTTCGCCGGAGCAGGAAAAGGTTTTGAAGAAGCTTCGTGAAAGCGACCGCACCCTGCTTTTCGGTCCGGCCGGATCCGGTAAAACGCTCTTGGCGCTCAAGCTCGCCGCCGAAACCATCGCCGCAGGAAAAACTGTTCTCTTCCTGTTGCCGGAAAAATTCGTGAGCACGGCATTCTTAGAATTCTGCAGCCGACATTTGCCACTGGAAAGCTTCGCGCTCTATCATTCCTTTCTTTCCGCGGGAGCCAAGGCCGCGCTCTGGTGGCGGGTTTGGAATGGCAAAGTTCCTCTCGTTTTCGGCACCCGCACCTCTCTCTTTCTCCCCTTTCGGAATCTCGGGCTCGTCGTCATGGATGAGGAGCATGACACCTCGTATAAAAACGATCAGGCTCCCCGCTATCACACCCGAAACGCCGCCGAAACATTGGCGGACACCTTCGGAGCAAAACTTCTTCTCCAGAGCGCCACTCCCAGCCTTGAGGCGTTTTTCCGCGCCCAGAGCGAAAAAAATGGATTGACCGAATTGGCGAAGCGCTTCGGGCCGGCCGCTCTTCCGGCAATCGAAGTGGTGGATCTCCGGGCCGAACTGGCGGCGCGGAATTTTTCTTCGCTTTCCGGAGTGCTCGAACTCAAGATTCGCCAGACTCTCCGCCGAAAGAAGCAGATCCTTCTCCTCATGAACCGACGGGGCCGTTTTTCGGCGCTCGTCTGCCGCGAATGCGGTTCCTCGGTGCTCTGCAGCCATTGCCAAAGTCGGAGCACGCTTCATCAGGACACCCGCGGAAAGGAATTCCTGCTCTGCCACAAATGCGGACACATCGATCGCGTTCCTCCGACCTGTCCACGTTGTCATTCGGCCATGCTGAAAGGTTTCGGAAGCGGGACGCAAGAGATCGAACGGGAAGTGCGGAGGCTTTTTCCGGAGGCGCGCGTCCTCCGGGTGGATCGAGATTCTACGGCGGCGAAGGATTCGGCTCGTGAAATCTTTACGGCGATGGCGGAAGGCAGTGCCGATATCTTCATCGGTACGCAAATCATCGCCAAAGGAATCGATCTGAAAAATATCGCCCTGGTCGGAATAGTGCTCGCCGATACGGAATTGCATCTCCCGGATTTTCGGGCTTCCGAATATGCGTTTCACCTCTTCAGCCAAATGGCCGGACGCACCGGAAGACAGGGAACGGAGGGAGAAATCGTCCTGCAGACCTATTTGCCCGAACATCCGGCCATCGAATTCTGCCAAAAGCATGATTACGCCGGATTCTATGAATACGAAATGGCCGAACGGCAAGCTTTGCGGCTTCCTCCGATCACCAAGATGATCCGGCTGATCATTGCTGATATTTCCGAAAAGAAAGCCCATGAAAAAGCTCAGAAATGTTATCGGGAACTCCAGAGCAAGGCGGAATCAGTATCTCCAAAAAGCTCACATACCCTATCTCTCGCTCCGGCTCTCAATAAAAGACAGTTCAATAAATTCCACTATCACATTTTTCTTACTGGCCCTTGCCCGGAAAAGATTCTGGAAGGAATAAATTTGAATGGAATTCGCGTTGATCGCGATCCGATAGAGAGCTTTTGACAAAGATTATTATATATCGATAATATATATACGATGAGCGGCAGCGAAATTTCTCCTCAATTTAAAATACGGGCTCGCGGACCAGAAGGAGAAATCCTTGTTTCTTCCCTCTGTCCTAATGAACATTTAAGATTTAGAATACTCGATTTGTTAGGGATTCTCCCTCCTAATACCAAAATAGAAATTCAAAAATTATCCGGTCCTATTTCACGGGAACAAAACCCAATATTAACTCAAGCCTACCAACTGGAAAGACTTCAAGGAAGAAGTAATTCTATGGGCCCTTTAGACAGATATGATGTTATGGGCAGTTGGGTAGTGGGAAATCTTGCTGATGATCTCCTAAATTAAGATTGATTATGAGAGGGTCAGGATCTCGTATCCCTTCTCCGTCACCGCAACCGTGTGCTCCCATTGCGCTGAGAGTGCGCCGTCTTTGGTACGCACCGTCCATTTGTCATCCGGATCGACTTCAACCTCGTCGTTCGAGGAAAGATTGATCATCGGTTCCACGGTGAAGGTCATGCCCGGTTCGAGACGTGGTCCTTTTTCCCGCACCGCGTAGTGGAGAACGGCCGGCTCTTCATGGAACTTGCGACCGACCCCGTGCCCCGTGAAATCCCGCACGATCCCGTAGTCGAATTTTTCGATGTACCCTTCGATAGCATTCCCGATCTCGTTCAGAAATCCATACGGACGGATGGCGGCGATTCCCTTATACATCGCCTTTTCCGCTCGCTCGACAAGCAGGCGCGCCTCCGGAGACACCTCTCCGATCAGGAACATCCGCGAAGTGTCTCCGAAATAGCCGTCCTTGATCACCGTCACGTCGACGTTGACGATATCCCCGGAACGCAGAACGTCGTTCTCGGAAGGAATACCATGGCAGACGACGTCGTTGATCGAAGTGCAGATGCTCTTCGGATAGCCGTTATAATTGAGCGTCGCTGGAATGAGGTCATGTCTGGTCATATACTCGCTGGCACGCCGGTCGAGTTCGAGCGTGCTCACTCCACTGTGGACAAAGGGAGTGAGGAAATCCAGCACCTCGGCCGCGGCCTTGCCGGCGGCACGAATCTTCCTCAGCTCTTCAGCGGATTTCAAAATGATTCCCATGCATGAAAAAGAAGCGCGTTCATTGTGGCAAAAAACGGCGGGAATTTCTAACGTTCTTTTTAGATTTGAGATACCAGATCATGCAGGGCAACCTTCGGATCGGCGACCTTGGTTACGCCGCTGGCGATCAGCACCCCAACCGCTCCGAGGTCGAGCGCCACCTTGACGTCCGCCCCGTTCTTCACTCCGGCTCCGACGAAAACTTTTCCGGCTCCGATCCGGCGAACACTTTCGGAAATGAGTTCGGGCTGAGCCGTGGAAACGGAGATATCTCCTCCGATGAGTTCGGGTGGCTCTACGGCGATGAAGTCCGGAGAGAAAGCATTCATGATCGCTTCTCCTTCGCTCGCATCCTGAGCGCAAACGATCGTGACCAATCCGGCTTCCTTGGCCCGGGAAATCGTCTTCCCCAAGAGCGTGAAATCGGAAAAGCGATAGTCCGAATGATTCAGAAGCGTTCCCCATCCGCCCGCTTTTTTCACCTCTTCGGGAATTATTTTTCCAGTGGAAGCTCCGTATTGAGCGTCATCGACATGCTGGGCCAAGACGGGAATTTCTTCCGAGGCAGCAACCTTCCGGAGATCCAGAGCCGCCACTGCTACGGCAAAATTTTTTCCGGTCTCTTCACGTACTTCCGCGTGGATTTTGGCCAAGGCCAAGGCTCCGGCTCCCAGCGCCGTTGGCACGTTCTTAAAGTTCGTCAAAATCAGGGGCAAATCCATGGGAAGATCAGCGAGTGCAGTCGGCGATCATTTCGGCCGGAAAATGGTACGGCTCCAACGCCGCACAGGAAAGTTCGCCGTTCTCGGCGACGATCTCCCATTTTCCTGCTTTTTTCGCAGCGAGAAATACTTTCTTCGGTTCATCGCCTTTCAGTCCAACGCTTGCTTCGCCACGCACGTAGTCCGGAGTCTGATGTACGAAAGTGACGTGCACGTTCGTAAGTGCGACCTGATGCTTTTGCATCAATGCTTTCTTTACCTGAGCACGATCCTGGGATGGAAGGGGAGGCATGGCCGTATCGGGAGCATCCTTTCCAAAACTGCATCCGGCAAAAAGGGTCCCGAGAAAAAGAAAGCTAAAAATAAAAGAGGAATATTTGCGCATAGGTACGGAAAAAACTCCCCTGCATCATAAAAGACTTCGCAAAAGAAAAAAACTCTTTTCCTGTTGAAAACTTTCAGAATTCTTTGCTTTCCAGCATCACCGTGACCGGGCCGTCATTTATGAGTTCCACCGTCATCATCGCTCCGAAGCGGCCAGTGGCAATTTTCAGACCACTTCCTTTCATATGTTGAACAAATTTATTATACAAAATTTCGGCAGATTCGGATGACGCCGCTGCCGTGAAATCGGGACGACGGCCATGACGGCAGTCGGCATACAGAGTGAATTGGGAAACGATGAGCAGTTCACCGGAAATATCCAGAAGCGATTGGGAAAGTTTGCCGGCTCCGTCCGGAAAAATCCTGAGACGGAGGATCTTTTCCACGAGTTTGGAAATATCGATTTCCGAATCTTCCTGACCGACTCCTAAAAAAATAAGGAGCCCGCTGGAAATGCTCCCCGTTTCTTCATCTCCCGCCCGCACTCGAGCGGAACTCACCCGTTGCAACAAAGCTCTCATAAAACTGTCGAAAAAGAGGTTTCCGCTTCAAGCGGCTGCGGTGCGGAGCTCAAAAATTCGGCGATGAATTTCGTCACGTCGGCGGCGCTGTTCGCTTCGCGCATGAAACGGGAGCGGAGTTCCTTGGCCCCGGAAAACCCCTTGGTGTACCAACCGAGATGCTTGCGCATGTTACAGAAATTCCGTTCGGGCAAGACCTCCTCATACAGTCGGCCATGTTCCATCGCTCCTTCGAGACGCTCCAGCGGGGTCGGCTCATACCCCGAGAAAAACCACGGATTCCCATAGGTGCCGCGTCCGATGAGCACTCCATCGATGCCGTACGCCGCTATTTTCTTTTCGGCGTCGGCCAACGAAACGATATCCCCGTTTCCGAGGAACGTCGTTCCGCTTCCGCGACAGACTTGCGCCGCTCGCCCGATCTCCTCCCAATCGGCCGATCCGCTGTAGAGTTGTTTCAGCGTCCGTCCGTGGAGAGTGATGTTCGCCGGCTCGGCCTCCAACAGATGTTTCACCCACTCCTCGGCGATGGGAATATCATAGCCAATGCGGGTCTTTACGGAGACCGGTATGAGGCGACGCTCTCTTTCTTCCGAACGCATCGTCCGCAGAGCGGTAATGACTTTGGAACGAATTCCGGCTTCTTCCAAAGTGATCCCATTGGCCCAGTCCTGTACGGCTTTTTGAACGGTTCGAACGAGCGTTTTGGCCAGTTCCGGGGTCCGGATGAGACCGGCTCCAGAACCGCGTTTGGCGATCTTATTCATCGGGCAGCCCATGTTGATATCGATTCCGTCGAATCCCAAAGCGCAGGCCATCAGCGCTACTTGGTAGTAAGAATTGACTTCGACACCGTAGATTTGAGCTACGACCGGTCGTTCCTCCTCGCTGTAGAGAAATTGCTGGAGCATGCTCACCGCTCCGCGGGCGAGTCCCTCCACGTTGGTGAATTCGGTAATCGTGAGGGCCGGCTTGGAGGTACGAGCGACCATCAGCCGGAAAGCGGCATCGGTCACTCCATCCATCGGCGACAGGCCGATGATCGGCCGCGCGAGCGTGTTCCAGAAACCGCAAAAGGGCACACGAAAAAATAAAAGCGCTTTATTATAGAAAGACCGAAGGGAAGCGACAAGTTTCAGAAAAATCTTCTAAAACGAGGTTCCTAGTTTTTTTAATGATGATTCACATTTCCGCCGTGTCGACCGCGATCGCCCTTTTTTTATCGTGCTTGGAGTTGATATATTCGGCAGCAAGAGAGGATCCGAGAATCATGACAGCACCGATCACGAGATTGAAGGAAAGCGGAAGATCGAAAAAGAGCACTTCCAAGGAAATCGTCACCAGAGGACCTAAATTGAGGAGCAAATAGGCAATGAGCCCATCGACTCGACGAAACGCCTCATAAGCGAACCAATACCCGAGAATCACATAGCATAGGGCCAGGTAAGAAAATGCAAACCACTCCTGAATGGTAAAATGGAATGAGAAAATCTTGGGAAATACGAGCGGTGAAAAAATGACCGCTAAAAAGAATATCTTTCGAATGATGAAGTCGAATCCGTTGAAAGATCCTTTTTTTTTCGCGTAATGAATGGTCGCCATGGTGCCGATGACGTCGAAAAGAACGATCAAGCCGGCCAAGGCGTCTCCAAAAAGTTTCTGCGAATAACTGCCGATGGCAACAGGTATTTTATTGATCACGAGGATGGCCGAACCAATACATCCCAGAAGAAAGAACAAGATGATTCGCATCGTATCGGTCTTATGACGCAGATAAGGGACTCTTTTTCGGAAGAAAAGGAGAGTGAGCACCAAGGCCACGACCGGAGCAAAATTTAAGAAGAGACCGGCATCGGAAGCGATGGTGTATTGTACGCTCAAGAAATACACCATCACCATGAGCCCGTCGAAGAGTACTGCCGCGAAAAAAGAAACATCATAGCGTTCCTTCCAGTGCGTCCGTTGCTTCGCCTTTGGTAAAAAATATTTGATCGAAGCGATCGGGAGAAGGAAGCCTGCGGCCAATACGAAGCTGAATCCGGATACGAAGGTCCCGCTCATTCGAAAGAGAAAATATTTCACCACGAGCGGACTGATCCCAAAGATACACACGGCGCAGAGGCGAAAAAGATAACCCCAATTCTTCTGATCCTGATAGGCTGAAAATGCCGGGTCTTCGGAAATCTCGGTATGCGGTTCGAGGAATGTTGCCGAATCCTTCATGTATTGATAACTGTTGACGAGGATACTCACGAGGAAGATGACGAAAAGGACGGCAATATCCAGGGAGATCCGGAGATAGCGAAAGAGGAGTGATACCATCACGATACTGAGGAGATTCAGCAAGATGCTCGTGAACATGTAGATTTTCTCCTGCCGCATGCTCTGGAGATAGTTTCGCATGCTCCGGGCGCTCACCGTGTTCACGGCGATGAGGATTAAAAGAGGAAGATAGGTGACGATATTGCGAATTTTTCCCACCGTACTGACTTGGTAGGCTCCGAAGGAATCGCGGATGAGAAAAAAAGCGCCGAAGATGATGAAAACGGCGCTCCAGAGGACCCCTAAAAGGACTTTGCTCGAGAAGGGCAGTTTGGCACGAACCGAGCGGATCGCCGGATCATTCTTCAGCATCTGAAGAAATCCGCTTATTTTTCCCTGCGGAGTTTCCATGAGCTCGATATCCACCCGCGCCTGGACGGTATCGTAGCGCATCTTGCTGCGGAGGAGATGGATTTGAGATTTTTCTGCCGCCGTTACCACTTGGGACAATGGAGGAACGGCATGGGCTCCCTGCACCGTAAAGGCATAACGGAGAGGAGAAAAGGGATTTTTTTTGCTGAAGAATTCGGAAAAGACCTCCTCCGCCCGGATTTTCCCGGTCCCGACATCCCGGAAAAGCCCTTCCAGGTTCGCGCTTTGGAAATGATGTGCCACCCGGATCCATTTGCGCCGGGAAAATCGCATCATCAGGCCTTTGTTATGCGTATCGAATTCTTTTTGAATGAGTATTTCGCCACTGGCCCCCTGCCGCGAGGGCGCATATTTGAGAAGATCCGATTGGATCAGCTTCTTTCCGGAATACGTCCGGACGAAATCCAGCCATTTCACTTCCGTCCGGAGAACGGAACCGGTTTCGAATTCGATCTTATCGCCGTCGGCAAGCGGACGATCTAGCGAAGCCTGATCCGTGTTCACCCACACCCGATCGACATATCCGGCCCGTTCGGGATAGGCGGTGTAGAGAAAATCCAAGACCGTCGCCTCGGCGGGAATATCGAAGGTCTGCCCGTTCTCGTCCAAGACGAAAATGCGCTTGCGCAGAAAATCTCTTTGCAGGTATTCCAGCAACTCCTCATGCGACCGATTCGGTTCCTGGGAAAATTGGGCCAGATTTTCCAACCAGGTGATGCGCAGGGGGAGCTTCTTCAAGTTCTGATAGCGCAGGGCGTTCTTATCACCCTGCCAATAAAAGGTGATGCCGCGAGCGGCGATCTCGGCCATCTCCGGAGTCAGAATCTGTACTTGGAGGAGATTACCGGCATCGTCGATGATCTTGGTATGCAGGGCCTGATAGCCGTTCGCTTTGGGCGTGGTGATGTAGTCCTTGAATGTATTCGGCTGTCCGCGATATACCTGATGGAGAACGAAGAGCGTCTGATAGCAGAGATGGGGCTTGGGAACGAGAATGCGCAGGAGATGGGTATCGGCCAATTCCAGCTTGGCGAGGTCTTCCGGAGTTTCATCGGGCCGAGCAACATGCGTCTTCGAGAGCATCTCCAGATGGAATTCCGGAGTTTCCGGAGCGTGGCGCAAGGCGGCGAAGAGTTTCCGTTGAATCGCTTCGGCGAGAACGACGTTCCGTTCTTGCGTATCGAGAAAGGCGGTATGGAGTTGGGGGATGAGGACCTGATAACATTCCGTTAAAAGCTCCCGACGCAAGAGATCCAGATTGAGTTTTTCCGTAATCGGCACATATATCTCCAACGTTTCACGGGCGATGCGCACCTGTTTTTCCAGCGGAAAAGCCGCGAGCGTGCGCATGTTATGGAGACGATCGCAGAGTTTGATGATGATGGTGCGGATATCACTGCCCATGACTTCGAACATTTTGCGCAAGGAACGCAGGCGACTCTCTTTCTTTTCCGAAGTGATCTGATTCGAGGAAATCTTGGTGAGACCGTTCACTAAATGGGCCACTTCCGATCCGAATTCGTTTTTGATGTCGTCAACGGTCAGCTTCGTATCTTCCACGACGTCATGAAGGAATGCCACGATGATGGCATCTTCATCGGCTTTCAGGGTCAAAAGGATCTCGGCAACGGCGAGGGGATGGGAAATGTAGGGATCGCCGGAATGCCTTTTCTGACCGGTATGATATTTTCTGGCGAGTGCGAAAGCACGGCGAATCCGCTCCTCGTTTGGGGAACTATATGTCTTCAATCCCGTGATGATCCGGTCTACGGTTTTTTCCATACGGCGCGCTGATTTCAGTCGGTGACCAAAGGAAGCCCTCGCATCGACCAATCTTTCTTTCCCCCTTTATAGTCGAAGACCTCGGCATACCCGAGTTCTAAAAGCTTTTTCGCCGCCATCGTACTGGCGCTACACTGATAGCTGGCGCAATAGACTACGATCGTCCGATCCTGGGAAAATCGCTGTTCTGGAAGAAGTTTTTCCAGATCGGCCAGCGGCAAATTGATCGCTCCGGGAAGATGTCCTTCGCGATAGACTTCTGGAGCGAGCACATCGACGAGCGAAAAATCCGCGCCGTTTTCGCGAAGTTCCAGAACCTTTTCCAGCGGAACGAATCGTATCGTGGGCATTCGAAAAAGAGAGTATTTTCAGTATAGATGAAAATTCGCGGCGTTCGCAAAGATTTCCCAATTCTTGGAGATGGCGGAAAGGCACAGGCGGTGCTAGCATGCGCCCGTCATATTTTTCGATATGTCCGACCTTTCCGAAGCAGCGCTCCTCCTCCACGCCGAACTGCGCGGAAAAATCCGCTATGAATTGAAAAGGCCCTTGGAAGCTCCCTCCGACCTTTCGCTGCTCTACACTCCCGGAGTCGCCGCAGCTTGCTTGGAGATCGCTGCCGAGAGAGAAAAAGTCTTCGCCTATACCGGCAAAGGAAACCTGGTGGCCATCATTACCGACGGCACCGCCGTTTTGGGGCTGGGAGATATTGGGCCGGAAGCGGCTCTCCCGGTGATGGAAGGGAAAGCGATTCTGTTCAAACGATTCGGGAAGGTGGATTGCATTCCGATTTGCCTGGATACGAAGGAGGTCGATGAGATCGTGGAGACGATCTTCCGAATCGCCCCCGGCTTCGGCGGGATCAATTTGGAGGACATTTCCGCTCCGCGCTGTTTCGAAATCGAAGCGAAGCTTCAGTCCCGACTGGATATCCCGGTCTTCCATGACGATCAGCACGGTACCGCGGTCGTCTGCCTGGCCGCCCTCAAGAACGCCCTGCGGATTGTCGGAAAGAAAATGTCCGAAATCAAAATCGTCACCTCTGGTTCCGGTGCCGCTGGGATCGCCATCACGAAACTCCTTCTGGCCGTCGGGGCCACAAACATCACGCTCTGCGATTCCAAAGGGATCATTTCCCGGAAGCGCACGGATCTGAACAGCGTCAAAGCCTCATTTCTTCCATTGACCAATCCGGACGACCTTTCCGGATCCCTTTCGGAAGCTCTCGCCGGAGCCGACGTATTCATCGGAGTTTCAGCTCCGGATATCGTGAGCGCCACCGATGTCTCCCGGATGAACACAAACGCGATCGTCTTCTCCATGTCCAACCCGACTCCGGAGATCATGCCGGAGGAAGCGCGTCGGGGTGGAGCGACCGTGATCGCCACCGGGAGAAGCGATTACCCGAATCAGGTGAACAATGTCCTCGCTTTTCCGGGGCTTTTTCGGGGAATCTTGGATTCGGGCGCGCGGCAATTTACGGAACGGATGTTCCTGGCGGCAGCAGATGCCTTGGCGAATCTCGTTCCGGATCCGATTCCTGAAAAAATCATTCCCGCCGTGTTCGACCCCGGCGTCGCCGAAGCAGTGGCCGAAGCGGTTCGCAAAGTTGCAGGAGAGTAGAATTTTTCAACCTGAAGTCGTCGCAAGAGGTCAGTTTGTCTTCTTCCCTTTTTCCGTTATACTTCCGTGGCTTATTTTTGGAAATGCCCAAGAAGATACGCAAAGCGATCTTTCCGGCTGCCGGTTTGGGAGTCCGTTTCCTTCCGGTGACGAAAGCCATGCCCAAGGAGATGCTTCCAATCGTGGACAAACCCGTGATTCAATATCTCGTGGAAGAAGCAGTCGCCTCTGGAATCGAAGAAATCATCATCATCACCGGACGGGGAAAACGGGCGATCGAAGATCATTTCGACACCTCCTTCGAACTGGAACACACCCTGCAGGAAAAGGAACGATCCGAACTGCTGGAAGAAATGCGCAAGATCGAGAACCTGGCCCACTTCGTATACGTGCGGCAAAATAAGCCCCTCGGCGATGGTCACGCCCTGCTCTGCGCACGCGAACTCATTGGGAAAGATGAACCCTTTGCCGTAATGTTCGGGGACGACATCGTCGATTCCGAAGTCCCGGCGATCGCCCAGCTCATTTCCGCTTATAATGAGACGGGAAAAATGGTCGTCGGCATCCAGGAAGTAGCGTGGGCGGAAGTGGAGAATTACGGCATCGTGGCTCCCTTTGAGGGAAACGGGGGGGAGAACTTATTCCGAATCGGGGATCTCGTGGAGAAACCGCCGCAAAAAAAAGCCCCTTCCAACCTGGCGATCATTGGGAAATATATCTGTACGCCGGAAATCTTTTCCGCAATCGAACAGGGCGAGAAAAGCCACGGCGAACTCAGGCTCATCGACGGCTTCCGCCGGCTCCTGGCAACCGATGCTCTCTACGCCCAGAAGATCGAGGGACAGCGCTACGATACCGGCGACAAATTCGGTTTCCTGAAAGCCACCCTGGATTTTGCTCTGAAGCGGGACGATATCGGACCGAAACTCTCCCAATACATCCGCGAAAAGTTTTGCTAGGAGCAGGTCATAAATTTCTTCGCAAAAGCGGAAAATTCGTGCTATGCTTCGCTTCTCACTCCAATCTGGAATTTCCCCTTTCTGCTGCTTGCCCGCATGACGTTCGCAGATGCGCTTCTAAAAAAACCCCTCTGGACTTCGGAAGATGCCGGAAAACCGATCCCCCAAAGTCCGCATGCACTTTCCATCTGCCTCCCGACCTGGACGGATGTCATCGAATATAAGGAAAAACAAGACCTCTGGAGTGAACGGGCGACGGCCGTCGGACATCCGCGGTTTGCTCTTTCTGCCGTTCTGCTCAAGCTTTGTGCTGAATGCGACCGCCTCTTTTCCGATTCCCATTTCCGCTCGCTCCCCTTTCCCTCGGAAAGAGCGGGGCGGCGCGCGCAGGAATATGTCCAGAAAAAAACCGGTTTTGCAGCCGAAATCATGCCCTTTGGCCGGAACGATCTTTTCGTCGTAGGAGTGCCCGAAGAACATTTTTCTTTTCTCCAAAGATTCTGGCAATACACCGGGCAGATCGTCTCTTCTCGACTGGCAGCATATACTCTGGAGGGAAAGGTCCCTTCCGCCGCGGACAGAGAATCTTGGAAAACCGCGAAGCGGAAAATTTGCGAACGGATTGCCGATCTCACCGGGGAGAAGGCGCAAAATATCCTGCTGAGTCCGACCGGAGCCGCCCCTCTCTTCACTCTCCAACGGTTGCTCAAGATTTCCTTTCCCGACCGCAAGGGAGTGCAGTTCGGCTTTTCGGACAGCGGCGTTTTGAAAATACAACAGGAGTTCGGCAATGGTGCTTATACATTTTCAAAGGGCGATGCCGATGATGCGAAAAAATTGGAGGAACTCCTGAAAAAAGAAAAGATTCTCGGCATCTTTTCGGAATTGCCCGGCGATCCGCTTCTGAAAACCATTGATCTGGAGCGGCTCAAGATCCTCTCCCGCAAGTACACAACCCCGATCATCATCGACGATACCCTCGGGACATATCAGAATTTCAAGGCCTTGAACTTCGCCGACGTGACGGTAGCGAGCCTTTCCAAGTTTTTCTCGGGCAGCGGAGACGTCACCGGCGGAGCCTTGGTGGTGAACTCCAAAAGCCGTTTCCTGCAGATGTTCGCCCGGGTCTTTCGGGAGAATTTCGAGGACCTGCTCTGGGGGGAGGACGCCGTCGCCCTGGAGGAAGAATCCCGGGATTTCCCGGAAAGGATCCGCAAGATCGAAGCCACGACGGCCGCCGTGGTGGAGGCTTTACAGGGAAATCCGCAGGTATATCGCATCTTCACTCCTCAGATCAAGACGCCCACTGGCGTCAGCCCGAGCACCAGCGGGGTTTTTTTCCTGCTCCTGGCACATCCCGAAAAGAATACTCCCCGGTTTTACGATGCCCTTCGGGTGAGCAAAGGTCCAGGATGCGGCACCAATTTCACCCTGATGAATCCCTATATACTTTTCCCGACGGCAGCAGAGAATTCGCGATTGGAAAAGCATGGAATTTCTCCTTACCTCCTGCGGGTTTCGATCGGGACGGAAGCAAGCGATGATCTCATCGCGCGTTTCGCCGCAGCTTTTCACGCTCTTTCGGCCTGAGATTTTCCTGCTTTCCCGATTTCATGACCAGGGCCATCATTCTCGCGGGGGGCAAGAGCCGGAGATTCGGTTTCCGAAAAGATAAGTTGCTCCAACCGCTCTGGGGAAAACCGGTGCTCTTCTGGAGCCTATCGGCTTTTTCCAATCATCCGGACATTGATGAAATTGTCCTCGTTGTTTCCCGAGCATCCGAAAAGAAATATCGAGAAATCGCCCGCCATTTTTCAAAAGTATCGCAGGTCGTTTTCGGTGGAGCGGATCGCTTTTCCAGCGCTAAAATTGGGTTTTTCGCTGACGCCAGAAAGGCCGGAGATATCGTTGTCTTCCATAACGCCGCCAATCCCGGAGTGAGTACCGCGGAGATCTCCGCGGTACTTCGCGCCACAAAAAAATTCGGCGCCGCCGGAATAGGGCGAAAAATACTTTCAACCGTACGGAACCGCACCGAACTCAGGTCTCGAACGATTCCTCGAGAAAATCTTTTCCTCATGGAAACACCGCAAGCGATCAAAGCGGAAATCTTCGAAGCTGCCCTGAAGCGTTGGAAGAGAAGGAAGGAACCCACCGACGATCTGGAAACGATTGAAATTCTCGGCCTTCTTCCGAAGATTTTTCCCGCGACACACTTGAACACAAAAATTACTCTTCCTGAAGATGTCATCGTTCTGGAGAAATTGAAAACTCCGCATCTTTCCATCGGTGCGGGGGAAGACAGCCATCGCTTTACCGCCGAAAAGAAAAAATGCCTCCTCGGCGGAGTCGAAATTCCGGGAACACCGGGATTTCTGGCGAATTCCGATGGGGACGTGGCGCTCCACGCTCTGTGCAATGCACTTCTTTCCGGCCTTGGGCGAAATTCATTTTCGACATTTGCCGACGAACTTCTCCGGGAAGGAGTTTGCGATTCTTCTGCCTACCTGGCCAAAGTCCTTCAGGAAATGAAGGAATCAAACGCGGTCGTCGCTCATATCGCTCTGGTGTTCGAAGGAAAAAAACCGCAGCTGGAGAAGTATTTTTCGAAAATTCGCAAGCGTCTTTCTGATCTCCTCCAAATCCCCGGATCCGCCATTGGACTCAACGTCCACAGCGGTGAGGAATTGAGTGCATACGGAAAGGGGGATGGGCTCCGCTGTGCAGCAACGGTCCTGCTCAAAATCTACGATTCCTAACCCCGGGCCCGAAAGATGGATCTTTGGAAGTTTCAAGCGCCGGCGAAGATAAATCTGACCCTTGAGGTAGAAATGCCCGCGCTCCCCAGCGTTTTTTCCGGGAACGAACTCCGCCATCGCATTCAGAGCGAAATTTTGAAGATCTCTCTGTACGATGAGCTTAGGCTGGAAAAAACGGTTGCTAAGAAAATAACCTTAAAAATTTCCGGCCCCTGGGCGAAGGGTATCCCCAATAACCGCGAAAATCTGGCATTCCAGGCGGCTGAACGCTTCTTTATTCGTACCGGATTCTCCGCCGGTGTCCGAATCGATATTACAAAAAATATCCCGGCGCGTTCCGGGCTGGGCGGTGGGAGTTCGGATGCCGCCGGCGTACTGCGAAGCTTGGCGAAGCTCTTTCCCGAAAAAGCCGGGATGCTTTCAGCTGAGGATTGGCAGGGCATTTGCATGGGTCTCGGAAGTGACGTGCCGTTTTTCTTTTCTCCCCTTTCCTATGCGGTCGTTTCTGGATTCGGGGAAGTCATACGGAAAAAAGAATTTTCTCTCTCCCCGCAACCGATAGGATTGGTGCTCGCCATGTTGCCTCGGATTTCTGCTTCCACGGCCTGGTCTTACGCAGCGCTCGATCGTGCTTTTTCCAAATCGCCAGAGCGCTTCAAGCAGGTCAGCAATCATTTCGAAATCCCGCTCTTCGATCATTTTCCCGACTTGCGACATTTGCGCGATGCGCTGATGGGCCGTGGGGCTTCATATGTCAGTCTCACCGGATCTGGCGCCGCGCTCTTCGCCTTTTTCGAAGATCGGAAAGAAATGAAAAGTGCCACGACGGCATTGCGGGAAACCTGTGCTTTTTGGCAAGAGCTCCGACTGTCGGACGAAGCGGCCTGATCTTGTCCGGCTCGGGAATTTATCGTAAGGTGACGGGCGTATCCCTCGATCATGTCGCGCAGGTTTTTCATCGGCATTCTTTCCGGTCTGCTCTTCTTGAGCGCCTGCAATCTGCAGTCCGATTCGCTGAGGTCCACCATCAAACCAACTGCTTCGCCAAAAGAAGTTTCAGACTCCGATCTCCAGATGGAACTTGGAGCTCTTCCGCTCATTCCGCTCTCCCCTTCCGTCAGCGCACCGGGGAAACCAATCCTTCCGAATCCTAAGACCGACTCTCCGCAGGAGCCGATCAAGCTTTCCGGAACGGTGGAGGTATTCCAAGATTACGAATGTCCGTATTGCAAGAGATTGGCCGCAGAAGGGTTGGACCCCCTGCGGAAGCGTCATCCGGAAGTATCGATCCTGGTACGGCAATTTCCCTTGAGCATTCATCCTCATGCGCTTCTGGCGGCAAAATATGCCGTATGCGCAGCCTCTCAGGGGGAATTCGCGAAGATCGATGCCGCCCTGCTCACCGCTTCCGATCTCACCGAAACGAATTTGAAAAAAATCGCCAAGATCATCGGACTCGATGAAAAAAAACTTCTTTCCTGTGTTTCAGAGAAGAGCACCCAAGCGCTCGTCGAGGCGGATATCTCGCGCGGCAGAAGTCTAGGGGTCGTAGGAACCCCTACTTTTTTCATCAACGGGGAAAAATACGAAGGGGCCTATCCGGTGGAAAATATCGAACGGGCGCTGCGGGAACAAAAAGATCCGCTCCTCCCGGGCGAAACGGCAGGATAAAATCGCACCGCCGCGGTCTTCACGGAAGCACGAATCTGGCTTCTGTATTTGCCTTTAAGCGAGAAAAAGCGTAAAATGGCAAGATTCATTCCGCTCCGGAAGCATGAACAATTTCGAACTCATCGCCGCGGTCTTTCGAACTCATCCCGGGGAGGCATTTTGGAGCATTCTCCTGATCTTTCTTCCGATTAGCGCCTGGATCTACATCTTCACCCGAAAAGAGCGTCCCCCCTTCTCCATCCTCGCCCTGACGTTCCTGGCCGGGATTGGATCGGCGCTCATCATGTTCCTCTACCAATACTTTTGGGAACGGCACTTGAATTTCGGGTTTTTCGAACTTACCCCGGTCAATTTTCAGCGCAATATCTCCTCTTGGAGCCAGAGCAATACCCTCTCCCTGCTTCTGGTAGCTCTTTCGATCGGACTGATCGAAGAATATCTGAAACACTGGGTGGTCAAGACGACCAAGCGCGATTATTTCCGCTCGGTCAGCGACATCATCCAGCTCTCCATCGTCACGGCCCTCGGCTTCGCCTTCACCGAAAACATCATCTATCTCTTCCGCGAATTTACTCAGGATGGATTTTCGGGAAAATTCTTCACCCTGTTCGTGCTCCGTTCGGTGTTCGTAGTCTTCGTCCACGTTCTTTGTTCGGGTATTTACGGCTATTATTTCGGTATTGGCTACTATGCGACGCCGATTTTGGAAAAAGAAGAGCGCTCTGGACGTCGGAAATGGATCCCCGTCTTCTTTCATCGCCTCGTCCATTGGAAAAAGGAGGTCGTCTTTCAGGACGAGATGGTCACTTTCGGGCTTCTGGTCTCAATGGTGGTCCATGGCATTTTCGATTTCTTCATGTCGGTGAACTGGACGTTGGGGAGCATCCTCGGAATCAATGTCCTGAAGAATGTCGGCATTCACGTCATAATTCTTCCGCTCTATCTCGTCGGCGGCTTTCTCTGCATCTGGCATCTTTTGGAGAAGAAGGAACACTACGAAAAATACGGTCGGGTGATCATGAAGAAAGTCTACGTCGAACACGATCTATTCAAGAACCTCCAGAGCATGAACCAGCTGGAGCAGACGCTCGAGAAGAAATTCGAGCACGAACAAAAGGAAAAAGTGGAACGGAATTTCAGCAGCAACGTCGAGCTGTTGGAAAAATTCGAACAATCGGTCTCCGAAAAATATCGCCAGAAATTAGAGAAGGCCCAGAAGAAAAAGGCTTCGCCGGAGGAGGTGCTGAAGAATTTGGAAGCGATGGAGAAGATCGAGGAGAAAGTGCGGGCGCACTATGAGAAAAAAGGAAAAACCAATTCTGAGAGTTAGACTTCGATTTTTGGGAATTTCTTTTCAAGGACTGAAGAAAGGACCTGGGCTTATGATCATCGCTCGGTCCTTTTTCAGAAGCTTTCGCTTGACCGTTATTCTTTCTCGGAGTCGTCTTTCTTTTTCTCTTCATCCACCACCTCCGCATCCACGACGTCGTCTTTCTTTTCCCCAGCTTTAGAAGATTCTGAAGTCGTTTTCTCCGATTCGGCTTCCTGAGCCGCCTTTTGATAGAGTTCAGCACCGCCTTTCTGGAGGGCTTCCATCAGTTTGTCGTGCGCCGCGGTGAATTCTTCTTTGGCCGCATCTTTGTTCTCCAGGACCTTCTTTGCCGCTTCGATCTCTCGCTCGATCGCTTCGACCGTCCCCTTTTCCAGTCGGTCCTTATCTTCCTTCACCATCTTCTCGCCCTGAAACACGGCGGCATCGAGATGGTTGCGCGCCTCGATCACTTCCTTGCGCTTCTTGTCCTCTTCGGCATGGGCCTCGGCATCCTTGCGCATGCGTTCGATCTCCTCTTCACTAAGTCCGGAAGCGCCCTTGATGGTGATGTGCTGGGCTTTTCCGGTGGCTTTGTCCTTGGCGGTCACGTTCAGGATTCCATTGGCGTCGATGTCGAGCACCACTTCCACCTGCGGAACCCCGCGCGGCGCCGGCGGAATGCCATCGAGAATGAAGCGTCCGAGCGACTTGTTATCCACCGCCATCTCGCGTTCCCCTTGAACGATATGCACCTCCACGCTCGTCTGATTGTCGGCGGCAGTAGAAAATATTTGTGATTTTGAATTCGGAATGGTGGTATTCCGTTCAATGATCTTTGTGGCGATTCCTCCGAGGGTCTCGATACTAAGAGAAAGCGGGGTAACATCCATGAGAACGATGCCCTTTACATCGCCACTTATTACCCCCCCTTGAATAGCAGCTCCGATCGCCACGACTTCATCCGGATTCACTCCTTTATGCGGCTCTTTTCCGAAGAAATCCTTCACCGCCTGTTGCACGGCGGGCATGCGGGTCATTCCCCCAACAAGGATCACCTCGTTGATATCGGAATTTTTCATCTTCGCATCCGTTAAAGCCTTCCGACAGGGTTCGATGGAACGGTCAATGAGATCTTTGACCATCGTCTCCAACTTGGCACGCGAAAGTTTGATCACGAGATGTTTCGGACCGTTCGCATCGGCGGTGATAAAGGGGAGATTGATCTCCGTTTCCGTGTTAGAGGAAAGTTCGATCTTCGCTTTCTCGGCTGCTTCCTTGAGGCGTTGAAGTGCCATCTGATCCTTCGAAAGATCGATACCGTTTTCTTTTTTGAATTCATCGACAAGGTGCTCGATGATTCTCTGATCGAAATCGTCTCCACCGAGGTGGGTATCACCGTTCGTGGAAATAACTTCAAAAACTTCCAAGTCCTCCTCTTTTCCCAACTCTAGGATGGAGATATCGAAGGTTCCTCCACCAAGATCGAAAACGGCGACCTTCTCGTTTTTCCCCTTCTTATCCAAGCCGTATGCGAGGGCCGCCGCGGTCGGCTCATTGATGATGCGTTCCACTTCCAGGCCGGCGATCTTTCCGGCGTCCTTCGTCGCCTGGCGCTGGGAATCGTTGAAATACGCCGGAACCGTGATCACGGCCTTGGTCACCGGCTGGCCCAGGAAGGCCTCGGCATCGGCCTTGAGCTTTTGCAGGACCATCGCCGAAATTTCCGCCGGGCGCTTCTCTTCGCCGTTGAAGACGATGCGGGCTTCGCCATCGCCTCCCTTCTTGAGATCGTACGGCATCTCCTTGATCTCCTGCGAAACCTCGTCAAACTTTCGCCCGATGAAGCGTTTGGCCGAAAAGATCGTATTTTTGGCATTCGTCACCGCCTGTCGTTTCGCCGGAACGCCGACGAGGCGTTCGTTTCCCTTTTGCGCTACGACCGAGGGAGTGGTCCGTCCGCCTTCGGAGTTCGGGATGACGACCGGCTCGCCGCCTTCCATGACGGCGACACAAGAGTTCGTAGTCCCGAGATCAATTCCAATAATTTTTGACATATGAAAAATAAAATTAGCACTCTCTATTTTAGAGTGCTAAGATCGCGGCGTCAAGATTTTTATAAGGTTCGAGTTCTTCAAACGATTCGAAATTTTGGTATGATGAGATTCCTCTCTCTAAATTCAATGCCGAAAGCCCTCATGATCATCGCAAACGAAGGATTCCAGGACGTGGAATTCGGAGTTCCAAAAAAGATGCTGGAGGAATCGGGAATCGAAGTTTCCATAGCTGCCGGAAGGAAGGGCGAAGCTATCGGAAAATTCGGATTGCAAGTTGAAGTTCCCTATGCATTGGACGAAGTTTCTTCAGGAAATTATGACGTCACGATCTTCATCGGCGGACCCGGAGCCGAACGCCAATATCATGGCAACGCGGAGTATTTTCGTCTCGCCCGGGAAGCCGAACTGCTCGCCGCCATCTGCATCGCTCCGACCGTCCTCTCCGAATCCAGAATTTTTCAGGGAAAGAAGGTAACCGGCTGGGATCGTGACGGAATTCAAAAAGCGATCATCGAAAAAAACGGCGGTATCTTTACCGGAGAAGACGTCACCGTCGACGGAGATATCATCACGGCAAACGGGCCGGAAGCGGCGACGGCGTTTGGGGGGGAAATCCTGGACGCACTCAGGAAATAGGCTTTTTCCCCTTTCCTTTCTGGGAATTCACCGGCGCTCGCGGCAACAATTTCTTCAGATCGGCCAACGGCGCTGGTTTTTTGGGACCGCCGAATTCCTTGATCTTGCGAAGCATCGCGGGATCGCAGCGATTTTCGTCATGCTGAAACTCGCTCGGAATGTGGACTTCGATCTCTTGGCGCAAAAAAGGAGCGAGGTCGATTTCACTTTTCTTCCAATCGATCACGAATTCCTCTTCGCCCCACTCCTCTGATCTTCCTGAATAAAAAATTTGTTCTGCATGGGGTATCGAGAGATCGATTTCCTGTTCTTGTAAACATCTTCCGCAAGAAACGATTCCGGAAATTGTAGCATCGCGGAGAAAAACCAGGACGTCGGAACGAAGCCGGACAATCTCGACCCGACCACAGAGAGCCGTAGTTGGCCGAAACGATTCTTTCCAATCCGCGAGAAGCTCGACCTCTTCACAGAAGGAAAAGGAGATGTCTGCTGCCTTGGGCTGGGGGCCGAACAGGGAGGATATCGAAACGCGCATCGAAAGGAAAACAAGGAGCGCCTTTAAGGGAGAGTAAAGCGAACGGAGCGGATTCGCAAAAGAAAGCTTCTGTATAATATAGAGCGTTTTTTCAGAAAAAATCAAAAAGCACGCGCTTTTCTCCCTCGGAAAGAAATTTTCCGATTAGGCAGCTTTTTTGAGCGGTTTCTTTTCCGCAGTCACGACCCGAACGAACTTATCACGATGGACCTGACGATTGAACTTGCGGACCTTCCGCTCCTGAAATTCCACTACCCCTGCGGTCAAAGCGAACAGGGTGAAGTCCTTGCCGCAGCCAACGTTTTCCCCGGCGAAGTATTTGCTTCCGCGCTGACGGATAATGATATTCCCAGCTTTCACCGCTTCCCCGCCGAATTTCTTCACGCCGAGGCGATGGGAATTGGAATCGCGACCGTTATTTGTAGAGCCACCGGCTTTTTTATGGGCCATACCTCTGGCAAAGAAAGCTGGTGCATTGTACTGAGAGAAAGCGCCTCAGTCAAGAAATTAGGAAATATCCGGACTTCTCTTCAGCTTTTCGACGAAGAGATTTTCTCCGTATACGCGGAACTTCAGTCCGAGCAGGGATTTTTCCTTTCCGTTCTTCGCGGTGCGTACGAATTCCTCCGTGGCTTTTACCTGAACATAGGTCGGCGCCTCCGGAAAAAAGAATCTCTTGAGAATGGTACCGCGCAAGAATTCCGACCAGGACAAAAAGGCCGCGCGGCGGAAACTCCATTCGCCTTCTTTTTCCTGGAGCACCTCACGTTCCCAAATCCTTTCCTGTTCTCCATCGATCAGGTCTTGAAGCTCGCGAAATAATGCGGCATTGCGGAGAAGAGTATTTTCGAAATGCGGAAAGCGTCCGCGAAGCAAGGGGAAGACTGTCAAGCGGAGGAAATTCCGGTCGAACGCGAGTGGATCCAGGTTCGTTGAATCTTTTCGGAAAACGATCTGCTGCGAGGTCAGGAATTCGAGAATTTCCTGTTTGGCCAGGTCGAGAAAGGGGCGGAAGAGTTTGCGCTCCGGATCCCATCGCGCCATCCCGAGCAGTCCCTTGAGTCCGCTTCCGCGAAGAAACTGGAAAAAGATCGTCTCAGTCTGATCGTCCTGCTGATGGGCCAGCGAAATCGCTTTGGCTTTTCGTTCCTGCCGAATCCGTTCGAGGAATTCGTATCGTGCCAAACGCGCCTTTTCCTCGCTTCCTTCCGGAGACGCCCACGATTCCGTTACGAAATCCCATTTCCATTCCCGCGCTTTCTTTTCGCAAAAAACCTGATCGTCGCGGCTCTCTTTTCCGCGAAGCCCGTGCTCGAAATGCGCGACCGTAATCCGGGAAAACCCCGAGCGGGAAAATGCCTCTCCCAGTGCCACCGAATCCGGTCCTCCGGAAAGAGCGAGAATCAAAGGATCTTCCGGACGAAACGGCTCGAAAAAAGTTGCGGGGAGGTGAGCAAGTCGCGGCATGACGGGATCAGGAAAAAAATTCTTGAACCACCGGACGTTCTTCTTTTCGCACCAAATTGCTCCACTTCATCAGCCCGAAACCAAGCGCGAAAAGAAAGCTCAGGACCCAGGAAAAAATCCCGGCAAAAGGAATTAGGAGAATGAAGATTATCGTGGCAATGATGAGGCTGAAATTCACTTTCGCTCCCCACTCTCCCACCCGGCGCTGCAAAACTTCTCCGGTCGCGAGTTTGATGGCTTCGGAAGATTTCGGATCCGCATCGGGCGAAGTGAACGCCGTAAAGAGTGATTCCTGCTGCATTTCCATTTCGATCTGGCGGATGCAGGAAGGGTTGTCGATACATTCATTCTTGACCCTTACGGCGATTGCCTCCGTCAGGATCTCAGCAAAGAGATCCGTTTCCCGGAGACTTCGTTCCGATTTTTTCATCGTTTCGACAATCCAATCGCCGGCCTTCCCCGCGGAAAGAAATTTTCCGATGAGCGGCAACCTGGAACCTGATGAAAACGTGATCTCCGATATTCCTTCCTGGATCTTTGCCTCGATTGCCCTCGATGAGATCCCCGCAAAAATACCGACCGCGCCGGCGAGAAAAAGGATGATGAGGAAGGTCTTGAGAGCAGGCTGAACGATGGGAAAAAATCGAACTTTCAGGAGATTGGCCGCATTCTGCCGAATCAGAAAAAAAAGCGCCGTGAAGCCGAACCCGAAAAGCAGGTCCATTCCGAGGAGCGCCGTATGCCGAGAGACGAGGCCTAACAGGAGGAAGAGCGCCGGCCAGAGAAACGCGATCCATTGTTGCTGAATCACCAGACCCGCTACAATCGTCAGGAACAGGGCGAGCAAAAAGAAGAACAGGGAAAACAGTCCGACCTGATCTCCAAAAGACAGGAGCAGATACCCGCAGGTAAGAGCGCTCGCGGAGACGAGGAGAAAGATGCCGTGACGCCAGGGAGGAGCATTCATAAATTTCCAAGAAAAAGTATTCTCTTATCTTCCCATCGTTCCTTCCATCTCATCATAGGAAATGCGCATCGCCACCGGCCGGCCGTGCGCGCAGCTCGTGAATCCGTCGCAGGCGGCCAGATCCTCAAGGAGCCGTTCCATTTCCGAAAGCGTGATCGGATCGCCGAATTTGATCGCGCCGCGACAGGCGGCAAAGGTGGCGATTCGTTCCGCCGCTTTGGAGACGATCCTCCCTTCTTCCGGAACGGTTCCTTCTAATTCGGCGAGCAGGTTCCTGAGCTCAGTTCGCAGATCCGAATGTTCCAGACCCGCAGGAACGGCAAAAACCGCGATCTCCGTTTCGCTGAATTCGCGGATTTCGAAGCCGAACTGTTCGAAAATTTCCTGATGGGCACTGAGCGTCGCCCGTTCGCTCGGAGACACGACGAAGATCTGCGGAAGGAGAAGCTTTTGCGATTCTCTTTTTCTTTCGCGGAGTTCGCGCATGAGCTTCTCGTAGCGTACACGTTCGTGAGCGGCATGCTGATCGAAGATGAGCAGGCCTTCGGCAGCTTCGACGAGAATGAAGGATTTGCGGATCTGCCCGATGATCTTCCATTGCTGCGGGATCGCCTCCCCTCTTTCTTTCGATTCTCTTTCCCAGGACGAATCAGAAGCGGTTTCGGAAACTTCGTTTCGGAAATTTGGTGCGAGCGCCTCCTTGCGGAAAGATGGTGCATCAGAAAAAAAATCTTTCCGAGCTGCCCCGGAAAATACACCTGGCCCGGTATTCCGATTCATATCACTCGTCGGTGAAGAGTGCAGGGTCCAACTCCGCGCCGCGGGTACGTGAATTTTTTCCTCGGCCTCGGCCTTCTCCAGCGCGCTCTTGACCGCCCCGCGGACGGCCAGAAAAACTTCGCGTTCGCGCAGGAACTTCACTTCGCTCTTCCGCGGATGGACGTTCACGTCGACCAGGTCGGGCGCGATCCGCAAAAAAATGACGCTCTCCGGATAAAATCCCCGGGGGATGAGACTTTCGTACGCTTCCGCAAGAGCCGCGAAGACGAGGCGGTCGGAAATCGGACGATCGTTCACGAAGATGCGCTGATTCTTCCGGGTGCGTCGATGCAGGTGCGGATGACTGGTAAAACCGGAAACGGCAAGGTCCGTACCCAAATAGTGTATCGGAAAAAGATTCTCCCCGAGCTCCTTTCCGTAGAGGGCGATGAGGCGGTTCTTCGAATTGTTTGCCCCCGATTGCCCGGAAACATCGATGCTCCTCCGACCATTGATCGTGAGGCGGAAAGCGGTCTCCGGTGCAGCAAGAGCCATATGCTCCACAATTTCGACGATGCGTGCGCTTTCCGTCGCCATGCTCTTCAGAAATTTCAAACGGGCCGGAACGGTATGAAAAAGATTTTCCACCCGGATCTCGGTTCCGACGGGAGCCGCTACCGGTTCCAAATCTTCACTCTCGGCCCGTAACCGGATTCCGGAAAGCGCCGTTTCCTGCCGGGTGGTGAGGGTGAGGTCAGAAACGGCCGAGATCGCCGCCAGGGCTTCGCCTCTAAAACCGAATGAATCCAAGGAAAAAAGATCATCGCTCGTCGAAATCTTGCTCGTAGCATGACGTTTCAAGGCCAAGCGCGCGTCTTCCGCATCCATTCCGTTTCCGTCATCCCGGACTACGATCCATTCCAGTCCGCCATCCTCGACTTCGATATCGATATGGCGCGCACCGGCATCAATCGAGTTTTCCACGAGCTCCTTGACGATGTTCGCGGGTCGTTCGACGACTTCCCCGGCCGCAATCTGATTCCTGAGCACCTCCGATAAAACGCGAATATTTCCCATGGTTCGAGCGCAGAAGCGCTCAGATTCTGCCAAAAAAAGTGGACAAAGGCCACCGGTGGAACCGCCGATTTGAAAAAAAGTAGGAACGAACGTAGAATGCGCCCATATTTCCCCTGCGCCATGAATTCTCGTCGCCCGCTTTCGCTTCTCTCCCTTCTCATGGGAAGCCTGATGCTCCTCAGTGCTTGCAACTGGGCCACTCCGCGCCCTTCCGAAGATGGCAATTCCTCGAGCGGAACGGAAAATGCCGGGGCGCCCGATTCCGTATCGACGGAAGATCGACGGACTCACGATCAGGCCATCGCCGAGCAGGATCCTTCCACCTGTGACGAGATTCAAAACGCCGCATACAAGAAGGAATGCACCGATCGCGTTCTCTTCATGCAGGCGAGCGCCAAAACCGACGCCTCCATTTGCACCGGCATCTCCGATCCGGCCGAGAAGCAGAGTTGTACCGACAATGTCTCCTTCAATCTGGCCGGAGAAAAGTTAGATGAGAAAATCTGCCTTCACATCACGAACTCCGCTCAGAAAAAACTCTGTCAGGAAAGCGTCAAAGGAATGAAGGATATGAAAAAAGCCCAGGCGGCGGGAAAACTCGTCCTGCCTCCGGATTCGACCCCGGAGTCCCAGAAATAAAGCATCGAAAATAGACGCCCGGAGGGGGAATCTCTCGACCCATCGCTCATGCAGGAAGTGGAAATGAAAGCCTGGCTCAGAATGGAAGAAGAGCTCGTTCGGGTTCGCGAATTCTTGATCGAACGCGGACACTTTCTCAGAAAAACCGTCAAACAGGATATCTACTTCGCCAAGCCGGAAGCGCATATGCCCGCTTTTCGAATCCGGGAAGTGGAGGGGAAATATTTTGTGAATCAAAAGAAGCGGAAACTGGAAAGGACGATGGAACATAACGAAGAGCTGGAATTCCTCGTCTCCGATAAAAATGCCTTTCTCGATCTGGTGCATAATCTCGGATACGTCGTCTTCATCGAAAAAACGAAGTTCGTCGAGGTGTATCGTTTGGAAGAGAAGATCCTGGCAGAAATCGTGAAGATCCCGGAACTCGGATATTTTCTGGAAATCGAGGCGCTTTGCGAAACCGCTTCGGCAGAAAAAAAAGCGGACCGAAAAATTCAAGCGCTTTTCCGGGAACTCGACCTGGAAAAGAACGCTGAATCCCGCGAATATACAACGCTTTTGCAGGAGCAAAAATCTCTTTCTGAAAAGACGTGATGACGCCGAATTGTAAAAATTGCGGGCAAGCTTTTTCCGTTTCCGAGAAAGATCAGCAATTTTATCGCAAAATGGAGGTGCCGGCTCCGACCTTGTGTCCACCGTGTCGCGAACAGCGCCGTCTGGCTTCAAGAAACGAGCGCAGTCTTTATCGAAGGACGTGTGATTTCTGTCAGAAAGCGTTGATTTCGGTCTATGCTCCCGGTTCTGAATATCGGCAGATCTGTCACGAGTGTTTTTGGAACGAAAAGACCTGGGATCCGTTGGAGTACGGACAGGATTTCGATTTCTCGCGCCCCTTCTTCGATCAATTTTCCGAATTGCGCAAAAAGGTTCCGCGTCTCAACAGCGGAAGCATGAACAACGAAAATTGCGAATATACGAATTTTACGGCCGATTCCAAGAACTGCTACCTCACCATCGCTTCGGAAAATGCCGCGGATTGCTATTATTGCAAACTCTGTCAGAAAAACCGCGATTGCGCCGATTGCGATTATATTTGGGACAGCGAGCTCTGTTACGATTCGGTGAACGTATCGAAGTCCTTCCGCTGCCTGCACGGCGTCGAACTGGAAAACTGTTTTTCCTGCGATTTTTCTTTCGGCCTGAAATCCTGCAAGAATTGTCTGTTCTGCTGGAATCTGACGAACAAAGAATATTGCATTTTAAACGAAGAACTCGGACGGGAAGAATACGAATCTCGCCGGCGGAGTTTTTCTCTGAGCGATTTTCAGAAGTACGAATACGCCCGCAAAACTTTTGCGGAAATTTTTTATGAAAAGGCCGTCCATCGAGCTTCCACTTTGATACAGTGCGAAGATTGCAGCGGAGATAATCTGAAAAACTGCCGCGCCATGGAACGATGTTTCGACATGCAGGAATCGGAAGGATGCCATTATTGCAGCGAGGGCGATGCGAAGCTCTGCTTCGATTGCAACAATCTCTACTACCAGCCGGAGCTCTGCGTGGAGGTGTTGAGCATGCTGCAGCTCTATTCCTGCCGATTTACCAGTTTCGCCTATTACTCCAGCTCCCTCGATTACTGCGATTCCTGCTATTCGAGTGAACATCTCTTCGGGTGCATCGGACTGAATCGCAAAAAATACTGTATCTTGAACAGAGAGTATTCCCCGGCGGATTACGAAAACCTGGTCGCGAAAATCATCGCCCATATGAAGAAAACGGAAGAATGGGGAGAGTTCTTTCCGATCCCCCTTTCTCCTTTTGCTTACAATGAAACGTTGGCCTTCGAATATTACCCCTTAGTGCGAGCGGACGCTCTGAAGAAAGGTTTTCGCTGGCGCGAAAAGGACGAGCAGGAATATCGGAAACAAAAATATGTTCTTCCAAAGAATATTTCGGAAGTTCCGGAAGAGATTCTCCAGGAAGTTCTGGCTTGTCGAACCTGTGGAAAAAACTATCGAATCATCGCGCCAGAACTCGCTTTTTATCGCAACTTGGGGCTCTCTCTTCCCCGCGAATGCCCGGACTGTCGCCATCATCGCCGCATGATTTTCCGAAACCCCCGCGAAGCCACTGCCCGAAGCTGCGACAAATGTCACACGACGGTCGCGGCTTTTTTATCTCCGCAGGTTCAAAAAGTGTATTGCGAAGAATGTTATCGGAAGGAGTTTTTTTAAATGTTCCTACGAATTCTCCAATCCAGTAGGTATTACTGGAGACACCTATTCTGGATATCGCAGGTTCAGAAGCGCGTCGAAAGATTGTCCGGCAAAAGCGGCAATCTCACTCCCCTCTCGATTCAAAAGCAAAAGATGTGCTGCGGTTCCACTAATTTTCCCTCGATTAAAAAGAATCTCTAGAAGAGCGAATTCGACAAGCAAAGACCGAACTTCCTCTTCTCTTTCACGCACCGCTTGAGAAAATTCTCGTAACCCTGGGGTTTGTTTTCCCATTTCTTCAGCAGGCCCCCCTTCCAAGAGTAGAAACGAGTGAAGGGTGAAGATTCTCATCGCTTATATTCGGTGAAACTAAGAGTATCTTGATAACTGCTTGCTCTGCTTCTTGCATATATGCCCACCAAATAACCTCTGGGATATTTCACCCTTTCGGCCAGCATATAAGTCGATATTTCCTCCCTCTCGGAAAAGAGTTGTCTCTGCCTTCATGTGTTTATTCAACATATTTCATATTTATTATCAATTTCTCTGGAGCCACCGATCGGATTTGAACCGACGACCTACGCGTTACGAGTGCGTTGCTCTACCGACTGAGCTACGGTGGCATTTTCGGCACGGGCAGTCTAAAAAAAAGGATTTGCTTTGGCAACCTTTTAACATGCCAAAAAAAGCGGCTCGAGGGAATTTAAGCTTTTCTTTTCACACCTGAAAAGTTAAACTCTCTCAACGCACTCTGTCTTCATCCAGCCGTGATCTCAAAACCATTCGAACTCGTCTCGCCCTTTCAACCGACTGGGGACCAACCGAAAGCAATTGCAGGACTTTTGAAGGGCATCAAAAAAGGAAAGCGTTTTCAGACCCTCCTCGGAGCCACCGGTACCGGGAAGACGTTCACCATGGCGAACGTGATCGCAGAAGTGCAAAAACCGACGCTCATCCTTTCGCACAACAAGACGCTGGCGGCACAGCTCTGCAACGAGTTCCGGACCTTTTTCCCGAACAATGCGGTCTGCTACTTCGTTTCATACTACGACTACTACCAACCGGAAGCCTATATTGCCAAGACCGATACCTACATCGAAAAAGAATCGACGATCAACGAGGAGATCAACAAGTTCCGCCATGCCGCCACCTACAATCTTCTGACGCGCCGCGACGTCATCATCGTGGCTTCCGTAAGCTGTATTTACGGACTCGGTGACGTCGAAAGCTATGAGTCCTTGGCCATCACCCTGAAAGTCGGTGCCGAAATGAAGCGCGATAAGTTGCTTCGGCGTCTCGTGGACATCCAATACCATCGCTCTTCCACCGATTTCAAACAAGGCATGTTCCACGCCATGGGCGATATGGTGGAAATTTTTCCTCCTTCGGCCGATACGGTTTTTCGGGTGGAGTTTTTCGGAGATGAGATCGAGCGCATTTCAGAAGTCGACTCCTTCACCGGGGAACTCTTGAATACGTTGTCAGAGGTGACGGTTTTTCCGGCGAAGCATGACGTCACGAGCCGAGAAAAGATCGACCGCGCCGTCCTAGAGATTCGAAAGGACCTGGAGATCCGGGAAAAAGAGTTGGAGCGGGACGGCCGGATCGTCGAACGCGAGCGCCTGAAGACCCGTACCGAATACGACATCGAAATGCTTTTGGAAACCGGGTATTGCAACGGCATCGAAAACTACACCCGGTATTTTTCCGGACGGGCTCCCGGCGAACCGCCGGCGACGCTTCTCGAATACTTTCCGGACGACTTTCTTCTGTTCATAGACGAATCGCATATCAGCGTGCCCCAGGTCGGCGGCATGTTCGAAGGGAATCTCTCCCGGAAGCGCAACCTCGTCGAATACGGATTTCGCTTGCCTTCCGCTCAGGATAATCGTCCGCTCAAATTTAACGAATTCGAAGGTTTTTTGAAACGTACCGTTTTCGTCTCCGCCACTCCCGGGCAATATGAACGGGATCATTGCGGAACCGACGACTTCGTCGAACAGATCATCCGCCCGACCGGCCTCTTGGATCCACAGATTTTCATCTACCCGAGCCGTCCGGAATATTTCGATCCGAAAATCCATAGCGGAAAGAAAGAAGAGGCGACGAACCAAATCGACCGCCTCATGGCCGAGATGAAAAAACGGATCGCGAAAAAGGAACGCGTGCTCATCACTACGGTTACGAAGAAGTTCGCCGAAGATCTCTCGAAATATTTCTTAGAGCTGGGGATCAACACCAAATATCTGCATTCCGATATTGAAACGCTCGAGCGCATCGAGATTCTGCGCGAACTGCGCGAAGGCAGCATCGACGTGCTCGTCGGAATCAATTTGCTCCGCGAAGGATTGGACCTGCCGGAAGTTTCCCTGATCGGAATTCTGGACGCCGATAAGGAAGGCTTCTTGCGTTCGCGAGACGCCCTCATCCAGATCATGGGGCGAGCGGCGCGGAATGTGGAGGGGACCGTCTATCTCTTCGCCGACAAGATGACCAAGGCCATGGAAGCGGCCATCGCGGAAACGGACCGACGACGCGCTATTCAGATGGCGTATAACGAGGACCACGGGATCACCCCGCAGACGATCGTAAAAGCGATCACGAGCATCGCTCCGGAGGGCGGAGAGGCCCGAAAATACGATACCAAGAAAGTGAAGACGGAAGAGATTCCGCGGCTGCTCGAAGAGCTCGAGTTGCAGATGGATCTGGCCACCCAAAACTTGGAATTCGAAAAAGCGGCAGAACTGCGCGATCAGATCGCCCTGCTCGAAGAAAACTTAAAAAAATAGCCGGAACGTGAGATTCCGACTATTTGAAAGGATCAAAATGCTTCGATTCTTTTAGGCTGCTTTCTTCTTATCTTTCGCGCCCGCATCTTCATTGTCATTGGCGGGGAGGCCGAGACTGGCACGCAGCTTTTCAGCTTCATTTTGTTCTTGTTCCTTCCGAACGGGAGCCAGCTGTTCCTCTTCCAACTGGGCCCATTCTTCAGCATGCTTGTGCTCCAAGGTGAGGAGCTGTTCTTTATGCTTCACGTCCAGTTCAGAAAACTTGCGTTTTTCCTCTTCCAAAATCTTGATGAGCTCATCGATTTGAAATTGGCTCAATTTCGGAACCGCCATGATGATCCGGAGCTTCTCATCTTTGGTGAGAGAAATGGAACCGGCTAAGAGACAGAGGAATCTATTCTCATCGAAGGTGAGCGTGTGAGCCGGGATCTTGATGTTCGTCTTGAAGGCCTTTTCATCGCGTCCGAACGATCCGATCGGTACGACGGGCCCCTGATCAACCGGCGGAGGTGGCGGATAACCGGCTGGCGGATATCCGTAACCCGGAGGGGGTGGAGCGTAGCCGTAAGGAGGTTGTCCCCCCGCTGGCGGATATCCGTAACCCGGAGGGGGTGGAGCGTAGCCGTAAGGAGGTTGTCCCCCCGCTGGCGGATACCCGTAACCCGGAGGGGG